>BNJS01001126.1_pt1 | contig 254400 bp, 364 predicted proteins | sample 8540461 | NCBI WGS metagenome assembly BNJS01 (sample SAMD00202454, study PRJDB9452) | human saliva metagenome | isolation source: human saliva | place: Japan | reverse complement strand
GCAGGAGTGTCGACTGAGCCTACTAACATTACCTACCGAATTAAAAAAAGGGAGTTTATTCTCCCTTTTTAAGAATGTTTGAAGTTTTAGTCATCACTTCTGTGAAGTTATTATTTAGGACTAAAAGAAGCATTATTGTCGTACTGAGTATTCTCATTATTAATGATAATTAGATTTTTTTACCTCTAAAGTATCTTAAATAATATGCAGCAGGATAAACTGTTAAACTTGTACCTGCAACTATTAACGTATCAGCTTGTTCTATTTGATAAATAGCTTCATTGACAACATCTTGATTTAAATTTTTCTCCATATAAAAGTGACATCAGGTCTAACTATTCCACCACAGTCACAGGAAAAATTTTTTTATCAGATGTTTTTCCATAACAAACAATACCATCTTTTTAAACTACCATGTAATTCTAAAACATTTTTATTTCCTGCCATTTGATGTAAATCATCTATATTTTGAGTTATTACAGCTTTTTAATATACCTATTTTTTTCTAATTCAGCTAAAAGCTAAGTGACCTTTATTAGGTTTTGATACCATTAATATTTAATTCTTCTTCCACATATTCTAAAAAGATTTTTTTCTATGTGTGTAAAAAAAGTCTGAGCTTAATACTTCTTCAGGTCTATATTTACCTTTGTATAAACTACTATATAGTCCATCTTTACCTCTAAAACTCTTCAATCCACTATCGGTCGATACACCAGAGCCAGTGAAGAATACTAAGATGCTTTAGAGTTTTTAATTATATTAGCTAACTGTTTAATTTTATCTTCCATTCACATCACTCCTTTTTAAAGTATATCACACCAGTAAAAAAAGCAACTTATATAAAGTTGCTTTTCAATAAAAATAAAATGGAAAGTTTCAAAGGTTTAAATGAAATTATTCTTATTTCTTTTATCAATATTTTTTTAAAAATCTTTTTGTTTCAACAATATCTTCTTCATCATAATTTTTCAATTATAAATTTCAATTTTTTTCTAAAAATCTTTATATCTTTTTGGAGTTGAAATATTTAAGATTTTTTTCAAATTCAGTAACTTTTTCCTTAGTTATTTTTTTAAATCGTTATTGATATCCTTAAATTTATTATCAAGTTCTTCTTCATTTATATAACCTTTTTGAAACAAATTTATTACTCTTTCCTTTTTCATTTTCAAGTAGTTTCAAGTCATTTTTTTAATTTTAAAAACTTCTTTTTCCTCATTCTTTTTATCTTTAGAGCTATATTGATTTAGTTCTTCAAGTTCTTTTGAATTTAAAAATAAGATCCTTTATTGCTTTTATCCATTGTTTTTTTGCTGAGAAAACTTTTCTACATTTTCTATTAACACAAGTATATGAATAGTAAGTACGAGTTACTTTTTCCATTTTTTTAGTCTCATAGCTTTTTCTTTTTTTGCTGATACATTTTACAACCACATTTACAGTATATAAGAGAAGAATATAATAAATATGGTTTTGCATTTCAAAAGAAGCTCTAACTTTCATATTTTTTCCCTTAGAGCCTGACAAAATTCAAATAATTCTAAAAGGAACAATAGGCTCATGGAGCCCCTTATACCATTTTATATTTTTTTCTGCTTTCTTTTCTCTTTTTCTCGTTCAACTCTTTAACATATCTTCTAAAAGGAACATAACCAATATAAATTTTATTATCAATTATTTCCACTATATCTGATCTTGTTTTCTTAAATCTTCTACCAACTTCAGATAAGTTATGAGTTTCAGCATAAGTTTCAAAAATCTTAAGAATAAAAGGAGCTTTTTTTCAGGATCAGGAACAATCATTTTATTTTCTCCTCTGATATATCCAGTAGCAGGATTCCCATGAACAAAAATATCCTGCCTTTGTCTTTTTCTTCTAAATTACTTCTTATTCTCAAAGACATTTGTTTTATATCTTCAGCTCCCCAAGCTAAGAATATAGAGAGAGTCATAAAGTCTTTTTAAATATGGTTGAGATATACTATCAAAAAGTAATTTTATATAATTCTAGTTCTTCAAAAATTTCATTCCAGTAGATATTTTTTTCTAGCTATTCTTGAAACTTCCCAAAAACTATTTTTAGTATAGATCTTTTTACTAATAGCTTCAAATAGTTCATTAAATTCTTTTCTGTCATCTATTCTTCCACTTTCAATATCTTGATAAACTTTTAAAACTTCATAATTTTTTCTTTTACAGTAGTCCAAACATTTTAACTGGATGTTAAGGGAGCTCTCACTCCCATTATCCTTACTTTTGTTCTTTTTAGAAACTCTTATATAAATAGCTACTTTTTCCATTTATGAAGCCTTTTTCTTAAAATTATTTTTTTATATAGTTCTTCAATTTGTTCAACTACTGCTCTTTTTATTATATTTATTTCTTCGTTTTTACTAGTTTATTAGTTTCCATATTATACTTAGCTCCTTTCCTTTTATCTCCAATATTTGCAAGAAAAATCTTCTTGTTGTTCATAACCAAGCTCTATGGTTTGTAGCTTCTGATTTTTAATAACAAATTTATTTATTTCATCTGAAAGCTCATCTGCTAAATCATATAAATCATCAGGATCTAAGAACCTTCTGAAATGATTATCAAAAATTTTGTAATAATGTCCAAAGTTCCCCAGTAAGAAGAGGAACATCTGGATAAAGTTTTTCATTTAAAATAGTACATTTTCCTTTGTTATAGTTAGAACACCATTTACAAATTTTTTTCCATTTAACTCACCTAGTATCCTAGTTGTTCATGTAGGTCTGGGTTTTCAAAAAAATGTTACCAACAATTTCAAAGTCTCCTTCTCTCTCCGAAAGGCGTTCTGTAATATTTTTCATCATAAGGAACACGATAAGTACCATCTTCATCATCATAAGAAATTAGTCCATAAATATCATCTATACCATCATTGAATTTAATTACATCTGCTTCATAAAGTTCTTGACCTGCCTTATCTTTTTGTTCCAGTAAATTGTAAAAGTTCTATATCTTTAAAATCAGCAATTTTATAATCATCTTTGAAAAGATTACCATCATCAGTGTATCTGATATATTGATAATTTAAATCAATTCCAATAATAGCAACCATTTTTATTTTTCTTTTTAGCCAGGCTTTCATTTTAAATTCTTTCATTTCTTCTCTCTCCTCTTTTTATCAGCAATAGCACTTTTTATTTTTTGCTATTGCTATTCCAATATTTGTTAACTCAGCATTATCTCTTAATAATTTATTTTTATTTAAAACAGCTAGTTCTTTCCTTGATACTAAAATTAAATTTTTCTATATTAAAATATTACCATCAGCAAAATTACCACATGATCTGCTGGAATTTCTCCATATTTTTTTGTTCCCAAATCCATCTATGTTTTTAACTTCCATTTCTTTTTATTTATTAGTTTTATATAGGTATAACCATCTCTATCAATTCTTTCTGAATAAAGCTCTCTTGTATTCCAGGTTACATTTCCTTTTTGAAAAGATTAGGAGGTCTTATTCCTGTTTTCTTCCCTTTATTCCAAGGAGTGTGTCCTTTTTAAAAGTATAAGAAGGTAATTTTTAAAAAGGTATTTTTATATCTATGGAGCAAAGTCTCTAACTGTGTTGAAGTTATTTTTCAAAATTATTATTGAATAATTCTAATAACTCATTTCTATTTTTAGTTCCATTGAAACTTTTTAAAAAAATCCAATTCTTCTATTTTAAATTTTCTTCTCATTTTAGTCCTCTAACATTTTTGGAAGCTTAATACCTTCATTAGTTGCTATACCTTCTTTTTACTCTCATTGCTTGCATTGCAACATCAGCATTACTTATGATAGCAGAAGCTACTCCAACTATTGCTTTTGCTCTCATAATTTCAGAGTTTAATTTTTTTCTTCACTTATATCTTTCTTCATCCAATCTTTCTAATTGTGCAAAATAAGTAATTATTTAAATCATTTAGTGTATTTTTCATTTTTAAATTCCTCCTATTTCTATTAGTTAAAAACCTTTCCATTCCCAAAGTTCACCTTTTACAGTTTCTTGCTTTTATACTTTATTTTTAAAATTCCCAGGATTGTTCTTAATGTACTTCCTTTTCTCCCTAGTTTCATTGATAGTTCTTTCAATGTCATATTTGGAGCATTCTCTTTTTAAAAATTCTATTTCAGTATCATTTAATTCATAATGTCAAAAAATACATTTTTGCAGTTAAAAATTTTTTTATTCTACTTTCACTAGTATGATATTTTTCCATTATTTGAGCTATAGAAACTCCATTGTTATAATCTATAACTATGTTTTCTTTATCTTCTTCACGAAGTACTTTTTCTTTGATTTAAAAGTTCTAATTTATTTTGTTCTAAAAATTCTTTTTAAGTCTATCATCTCCTAAACCAAAATATAATTTATCAAAAGAAAAACCTTCTTGTATTTTTTTAATTTTAATTCAATTAAATTTACAGAATTATCTCTTGCTATTTTTTTATGTCACCGATTAAGTTTATTCTGCATTCTCTACATATTCTGCTGAATTTTGAATGAGTACAATTTACTTCCTCAGCTAATTTAGAGTAATGTAATAAAGGATATGATAAAATTAAATTTTCTAAAAATTCTTTTTAATGTTCCTTACTTTTGTATTGAAAGAAATAATTTTTTTAGCTAAGACAGAAGATTTTTCTTTCAAATGTTCTATTATATATTGTTCTTCAAACTCTTTATCTCTTCTTTCTTCAATAATTTTATCTGCATCACATTCAATCAATTTTTAATAAATATACTATCGTATGGATAACCCATTTCTTTAGCAACTTTATCTATTTCATAGATTCCATAATTATCAAAATAACTCACAAAATAATTCTTTTTGTAATTCTTTTATATCTGAAGTTTCTATTTGTAATCTTTTGACTTAATGTCTTATGTTTTTTTCATAAGATTATTTTTATATAATCTTTTAAAAAGTATCATTTTTAAAGATATTGATTCCATTCTAACCACCAACTATATTTTTATATTTTTCTTTTTACACTGGATTTATCAACATTAACATAAATCATAGTTGTATTTATGTTCTGATGTCCCAAAAACTTGTTGAATTTCTTCAACATCCATTCCTTTTTAGTGCCATTGTTGCAAATGTTCTTCTAAATCTATGAGGATGAACATTTTCAACTTTTTGCTCTAGTTGCAATTGATTTTAATACTCTTCTAAATCCTTCAGTCTCAATCTTACTACCTAGAATTTGATTTTTATAACACTTATACATAAGTCCATCAACAACCCATAAATAAGGAGTATTATAATTTCCTCTCTCACTGATGTATTTTTAATTGCAAGAGCAGCAATTGTACTCATAAAAAGCAATCCCTTCTTTATTTCCTTTTTCTAACAATTTTTATTTCATTTTTCAAAAATCAATATCTCTAATTTTTATATTAGCTAATTCTGTTGCACGAATAGCACTAGATATAAGTACTTCCATTATTGCTTTTTTTCCAATGAGTTTTCACAAGCCATTCTAAGTTTTTTTCTAACTCTAATTGTGTAAATGCTGTTTTTCAGTTTTTTTGACCTTTAACTTTTTAATTCTTTTTACAGGATTATTAGAAATATATTCTTCTTCATTCAAAAGAAAAAGAATTTAAAATTCTTCTAATATTATCTATTGAAACAGCTTTTCTGCTGGTTCTTTTCTTTCTACAGCTAAGTACAATCTAATATCATCTGTAGTAACTTTTTAAAAAAGATTTCTTTACAAAAAGAGAAAATAATTCAAGAGAATTTTTATAATATAATAAACTTTTTATCACTTAAATTTTTCTGCCTTTTTTTGTTAGAAAAAAATTTTTTTCCATAGTTCTGCATTTGTTCTATCAGAAACTACTATTTCATATTTTTGAGACAATATCATAATCTTTTAACTGGATAATGATAATATTTTTAATTCTTTCTATATCTTCAGAATTAAAAATCATTAGTTTTATCAATTTCAAAAAGTTATTTGATTTATAATGCTATTCTTTATATCTTCCATAATCAACCTCTAAATCTAAACTTGTATTGCCACTAATGCTATAGTTAAATGTATCCCATCTTCCAAATATTTCTCCTGTTAAAGAATTTTTGTTTTCACATTTTGCTTTTAGCTCCAACAATAGTCAACTGAACATAAGCCATTTGAATAGTATTTTCATCTAAATCACTACAATTAATAAAAATCCTTTTTGATAATTAATTCCTTTTTCTTTTAATACTGCTAATATTCCTAGCATTAAACAACCTGAACCACAAGCAGCATCAATTATTTTTATTCTTGAATTTAATTCTTTTATTAATTCATTAACTCTTGTTTCTGCCATAAGTTTTGAAAAGGTGAAATGGTGTAAAAATTGACCTTTCATTTTATTGTGAATACCTAATTCATGATATATTTTTCCCTAAGTAATCATCTATTTCTTTTTTTCAAATAACATTACCAGTTCAGCATGACATTCAAGAAAAAAACTTGAATTACTCCTTTACCATGTTTATCTACTATTCTTTTTAAATTTTTTTCTTCCCTATCTGAATAACCTACTTTATTGCAAGTATTGGCATAAGTATAAAACATACATCTTACCCAATCAAAGAATATTTCATCATAGTTATATTTATGATCGAAATCTTGTATTTTTACTATATTTTTTTGATAGAAGCTTCTCTAACTATTTCTTTTTAGGAAGCTGTCCAAATCTAAAAAGGTTTAAGTTATCCTCCATTTTATCCTCCTAATTTTTAGTTTCTTTTTCCATAGTTTTTATTTATGGCTTGCATTAAATCAAAGCCATTTACAGTACTCTTAATTTTTCCTGCCATTTATCCCATATCATTTTGACCTTTTTCGTCATATTTTTCTTTTTATTTTTTTCATCTTTAATTAGAGAAATGATTTTATTTGTTTCAAATGCAAAACCTATCATAGTCAAATGATTTTCAATATTATAAGGTTTTTTTCATTTATACATTTTTCTGCAACTTCATAATATTGTTCAAGTAAAACTTCTTCAAATGCTTTTTTTAGTCAGATTTTCTACAATTTTTCAAGTTTTTCTTTTTATTTCTTCTTTTTCTTTTCAAAAATTTTCTTTATTATCCATTTTTTTATCCCTCTCCTATTTAAATAAGTTTTTCTCCTTTTTCTCCTGCTTCAACAATAATTTCTGTCAATAAGTTACAGAAATATGGTGACTTAAAAATAGAAATTATTTGGATATGAACATAATTGATTATTGGTATCTTCTAAAAACTTATTAACATCAAGTCCAGAATTTTTTTAGTCTTATAAGTTCAAAAATAAGTTTTTACTAAATTGTCAAATTCTTCTAATCCTGGTGTAGCTTTTCTATAAAAAGTTCAGGAATTGCTATATCTTGATATACCCAATTCATATATTTATTGGACAAATCAAATAATTTATTTAATTCTTTTTCATCAATTCCAATCTTTCTAGCAATCCCTCTCATTTTAGCAGTATTTAAATCTTTTTACCATTCTAGCCCATGAACCAAGTGTTCCCATGAAACCTGCTGGAAGTCTTTGTTTAATATCATCAAGAGTCAAAATCAATTTTTCACTAATTCCATTGAGACATTTTTTTCAGTTTGTTTTCCAATCACATCTCTATAAAAATAAGTTGCTTTCAACATCTTCTCCTTCATCTTCAGACTCAAAAATAATTATTAAAAATTTTTATCTGCTATTGCTCTTGTCTTACTAATTAGCATCAATTTATCAAATTTGATATAACCTTGATTTTCCTTAACTTCTTTATCCCAAACTTCTTTATGTTTTTTTGACAAACAATTGAGATATTTAAAAGAGTCGTAGCAAACTTTGTAGCAAGAAGTTTTTCATCAGCTGGTTTTTAATTATTTCAATTTCTTTTTTTCATTTATTTTTTTATTTCCCTTTTTCTCTGTTTTTCTTTTGCTTTCCTCATTTTTGACACCTTTCTCTGCCATAAGAGCAGCCAAAGCTAGTTTTAAAATATCCATAAAATCACATCCAACTTTCTAAAATTACAAATGGAAAATTAAGTTTTGATTTCAAAGATTTCCAAAAAGAACCTTTCTTACTTTCCATAGTAGTAAAGCCTTTTTATTTTTACCAGTATTAGCTATAATAACTGCTTCATTATAATCCTGAGTAAGATACTCACCATTAACAAGGTAAGTATCTTTCCAGATTTTTCTTATCTCTAACATTCTTCTTCCTCCCATACAATTTCACCATTTATTTTTAAATTCACATGGAGTCCAACAACTATCTTGTCCAAGATAAAATGCTATAGCATTTATGGAACTCAACCATTCTATTAAAGAAGTATTAGGTTCACTAATATTTTTTTAAAAATATTCCAACCTAAATAACCATCATATCCACCTTGCCATATATGTTCTTTATAGTTGTATATAGATGTAGAGTAGTATCTATGACCCCATGCTCTACATTTCATTTCTATAATACAATCTTCAGCATCTTTGAATTTTTCCACCTTCTTGCATTATTATTAATTCTAGTAATATCTCCAAAGCTTTATAATAACTAGATGTTATTTTTTTCCAGCTCTTACAAATTTATGATCATACAAACATGCCCATACTAAACTTTTTTTTAAACTTTCATCCATTTTTCAAAAAAACTCTCATAGTTGGTCTCCTTTATCCAATTTTTTTCCATAGTTTTTATTAAATAAAAAGGCACAGTTTAATCCAGTATTCCTTAGTAATCTTCTTTCAAATAAACATAAATACTTGGCAACTTTTTTTATAATTAAATGGAGCTTTTGAAACTTAAACCTACTCTTTTTTTATTATTAGCATCTATTATTATGATTTCTGTTGCATTTATTTTTACTAAGTAAGTTTTTTTCATTCTTTCAACTTCAAAATTATATTTATTTTTTTATAAAAAGTCCTGCTGTTTTTAAATTTGCTATTTTTCTTCTCTCTTAATTAATATTTCTAATTTAATTTTTTTATTTTCTTGTAATTTTTGTATAAATAAACTTCTCATAATTTATCACTCCTTTACATCCAACCATAATACTTTGACTGACCTTGAAAGCCTTTTAAAACTTCTACTCCTATAAAGTCAAAACCATTTGATCCTTTACTACACCATCTCTTTTTCATATTCATTAACTTCATTTATTGTTCCAGTGAAGTCCCAGCTTGAATATGAACCATTTCTATTACAAAGCACTTAACTGATTTATTCCATAAATTTCTTTATATAAAATTGGTCTACTTACTTTCTTTTTAAATATTCCAAATTTATCTTTTTATGTTTTCTATTTTTCTTATTTTTTTAACATCTTATTCTCCTAAAATGTATTGACACTACAAATAACTTTCTGTTAAAAATAAAACTGTTTCGGGGCTTTATCAACACGAGCAAGTTATTTGCAGTGTAAAATGATAAAGTCTTTTTAGACTAATCTATTTAAAAACCTTTATGAAAATCTTAAGCTCTTCATTTTTCCTTTTTAAAACTTACAACTCTTGAAATCCTTAACATAGCAACAGCTGCATCATCATTAATCAATGATTCATTATATTTAATAGTTGCTTCTGCTTTTTTTCTATTAAAGTTTTTTTATCAATCATAGTTCCTCCATAAGTTTTTTTGTAGACTGTTGATATATTCAGTCAATTCTTTTTTTATATTCTATTTTTTTCTTCATCTTTTAACTTCTTAGCTCTTTTTTTCCATTTTTTGATTTTATTGAAATTAAAAATATTTTTGTCCCTCTACTTTAACTTCAGATTTTTTTCTTCTTTTTTTAGGCTGAGGTAAAAGTTTTTTTATTTCTCTAACCTTTAAAACATCTGCTTCAAGTATTCCCTTTACAACTTCCAAACCTAAAGAATTGTTAGATATAATTTTTATTGCTTGATCTGACAAACTAAATATTTTATCTTTATAATCAGGTTGCCAAAGATATAAGTCCCAACGCTTTAAAAAAACTGAGACCATATCTTTTTGTAAGTCCTGCACTCTCATACCAAGCCATAAAACTTCCAGAAGGCTTTTAATAATTTTGCTACTTCTGCTAAAGAGCTACATATTTCAAAAAGATTATTTTTATATTTTCTAAAGCTGTTTAAAAGTTTTGCTTCTTGTTCTTCAACTTTTTCTTTATCACTGTCAGATATTTCGTAACTTTTGAAATCAAATTTTCTTAATTGATTATTAGAAATTGCATTTTCAAATTGTTTCATCACATCATTCATCATCTATCTCACCCCAAACTTTTTATAAAAACTTCTTTTATATCATCTAATTTTTTTGATCTACTTTCCCAAAAGTAGAGTACCTTTTTCAAGTAGTTTTAAAAATAACTGCTGAATGATTAATTGGAATAGATAAGAAAACTCCTGAACGAGTTAGTGTATCTTTTAAAAAAAGTGTAGAAGTTTTTTTCTATTCTTGTTCTTCCTACTCTATTTGGAATTACAGCTCTAATTTTTAGAAATATCAGTTTTTCTTAAGTAAGTTTAAAAATAGAACTTGTTGTGACAGAATCTAAAAAGTTGGAACAATAATGTGTTCAGCTACATCAACAAAGATAGAATCTAAATCCATAACAGGAGATCCATCTATAATGATGTGTTTAAATTCATCTTTTTAAACCATTAATTCTTTTTCTTAAATTTTTTTCATCAAGATTCCCTTAACTTTATAACCTTGAAGATGAAGGAAAAATAAATTAGGTCTTAACTTAGTTAAGTTATAAGGCTTTCCTTCAAAGCATATCTTCAAGCCCTTTTTGAAGTATCTTCAACTTTTTATTCCAGAATAATTCAAAAATATTATTCTGAGAGTCTGATGTTAATATTAAGACTTTTTCATTGTTAAAGGCTTTGTATGCTGCTAACTGTAATGCTATCCAGCTTTTTCCAACTCCACCTTTATTGTTTTTTTACTAGTATGACTCCCATAATATCCTCCTATTTTTGATTTTTTTAGCAAAATAAATTTTTATGATTTTGTAAGTTTATTAATTTTTGCTCCATCGAACTGAAGCTGTAAAAGAGGATTTACTATACCTTGATTTTTTTATTAACTATTGCATAACTTCCATCTGCTCTCTTCTTTACAACTCCACAAGCTATAACTTTATGATCCTTAACAGCTAACACATAATCGTCTGTGTAAATGTAGTTTTTATCAATTTTTATACCTGTACTTTCTAGCCAAATAACATCTGAAAAAAATTAAATTCTTGCTCACCAGTTTTTTTGGTTTATTCCTTTTTATTTTTTTCTTTCCTTGAAATCAACATTCAAAAGCTTTATAAACTCCTCTTGTTGTAATGCTGTAAAATTTTTCCATGTAATTTCATTTTAATATTTTTCTCCTTTCTTGTTATAAAAATTCAGGTTCTTTCAAACTTTTTAAATGCTCCCATTTCTATACCATGCAAATCAAAAAGATAATCTACCCCAATCTACACAGTATTTATATTTTTTTCAAAAATCTAATTTTTCATTCTCTGGAAGCTTAGAATTTACTCTTTCAAAAATCTTTTTGTAATTTACACCATTTATCGAATGGCATATTTATTTTTACAGTTTCTCCCATTTATTCTCCTTTTTAGGCACTTAGTAATCCTAATTCAGTTATTTTTTTGTTTTATTTTTGAGAAATCATTAAATAATAGACTACTTCTGTATTTTTCTTAATTTCTCTGAGAGCAGGATTTTTAAATTCTTCTATAATTTCATCTTCAATTTTCAACTGCTGCTCTGTAGATAAACTTTTAAAAAAACTTCCATAGCTTTATCATTTCCTTTATACTCCTTTTATTTGTTCATTTTTTTATTTTTTTCTTGCTCAGCTTCTCTCATTTCAATCTCTTTAGTATTAACTTCAGTTGTTCCTTTGAAAAAGATGATTTGAGAATACAGCAGCAATATTTTTTTAACATTCTTTTTATTTTTTTAGGATATCCATTTGCTCCTGGAAGAGCTTTTAAAAATATAATTTATTGAATTATTTTTTTAGTAACTCAATTATTTTTATCTTCATGCTTTTTTTAGAAAAAAATCAATTTTATTTTCTTTGAACCATTGTTTTATTTTTAAATCATCATAAATATTATTATTTATATTATTATGATCATGATTATTATTTATTATTTCTTCTTTATTATTTATTGCCCCCGTATCGTTAAACGATGCGTCTGATGACTCGTAAAAAAATTATTGAGATTATTAGTTTTTTTATTTTTAAATTAGATAAATTTATTAACGATCCGTCTGACGACTCGTTAACTGAATCGTTATACGAATCGTTATTTTTTTATAAATCAAAAAGACCTATAAATTTTTTTAAAGAATTATCAGGACAATTAGAATACATTAAAGATAAAAAAATTCTTTATTTTTTTACTTGTTCTATTTCTTTTTAATTAAATCTTGTACTGGTTTTACCACCAATATTTAAATTACTTTTCTGCCCATTTTAATAAAAATTAGCTCTCTTGTTTCAAAAATCATATTTTATTAATTTATGGTATGTTTCAAATCTTTGTAATAATGCTTTCACAGATTCCATAGAATAACCTAAATCAAAAAGCCATTTGCTTTTTAGTTATTGGATAGATTCCAATTTGAGTTGTGCATTCATTTGTCATTAGATATAAATAGAAGTATTTATCTTCTGATGTCATTTCTTCTTGGATATAAGTGTTACTCCAAAAAACTTGTTTGTATTTGTCTAAATTTTGCCATATTTCCTCCTATTCAAAATGAAATTTTTTTCATGGCATTTATCACATAAACAAATTAAATCTTCTCTCCAATATAAATGCTCATACCCATGTCTTTTATATGTTTTTATGATGTGTTACTAAATTATTTGAACTGTAACATAATTCACATTTATATTTTTGCTCTTGATTTAACTTTTTCAGCAATAGCTTTCCAATATGGTGTTTTTTTAAAAAGTATGATAGTCCATTGAATTTATATATCTCCAAACAATATCATCTAATATACGAAAAATCAGAGATATAGTGCATCTTTTTCATTTATATTTACTCCTTCTTTCCAAGAATTATCTGGATTCAAATAACTTGCTATATAACTTTCTGTATATTTACTTTTTATCAAATATCTCAGTTTCATTTTTAGCTTTTTCTTTTCTAGCTTTTTCACACTCTTGACATATATAACGATTATCAGAAATATATTTAAATAATACTGTTTTTGCCATTTTAACTTCTTTTGATTTCTTTACATTCATTACAAAATAACTTCAACTGTGAAAGGATTAGGATTTTTAGTATCATAAACCTTTTTAAACAAACACTCCCATTCCATTCTTTTTTTACTTCTAAAAATAGTTTATAGCTTCAATAGTTATTCTATCTGTATAATTAATAAACCCTTCATCTTTAGAAGCTAAATACTTATCAAAAATCAAAATCTATCATTTGGTTACCTCCTGTATTTTTTTAAAAAAATTTTTAATAGCTTTTTATAATATTTTTATAGAAAAGGGAATAAAAAAACAATCATTTCATAGAACAATTCCCTCCTCTATAAAAATACTGTAAAGAAATATTCAATTGCCAATGTCCAAGAAGCATTATCTTATGGTGGTAATCCATTTAAAAACATAGTTTTCAACTCCTTGTAATATTTGTTAGTCTTTATATAGGTAGCTACAAATAGTAATTATTTATAGCCATCTATCTAAGGACTAACCTTAGATTATTCTTAATTCTTTAAGTTTTTTTAATAAATTGGTTTTTTTAATTAGTGAATATTGTAGAGCAAACTTCTTCACAAATTTGTCTTATTTCATATTCTCTAGCTGCTGATAACTGATCAACAGTTTCTTTTTTTATTTTCTTCAATCATTTCTTGTGTTATCATTTCATTTATTAAATTTGCTAATGCTTTTTTTCTATCTATCTTTTATATACATTTAAGCCTCCAATTAATCTTTTTAAAATATCTTTTAAAGTCCAAATTTCAATATTTTTTTATTGCTTATATATTGCCAAAGAACTTCATCTTCATAGCCATTATCTAACTTATCTTGATATTCTTTTTAAAAGTTCACTTCTTAAATCTTCTAATTGTTTTATTTTATTTTCTATATATTCTTTAGTTTTTCATAATATTATCCTTTCATTATTTGCTGGAGAGCAGTGTGGGACTTGAACCCACATTCAACAAGTTCGAGCAGGCTTGTTATTTTCTCCAGTTAAATTAACTGCTCTTATTTCATTCCTTTTATACAATCTTTTCAAGTTCTTTCATTGCTTCCATTAATTTTTGGATGCTTAGAATTCATTATTTTATTTTTTTAGTTTCTTCATACCAATTTTTTTGCTAATATCTCTATTGATATAATGTATTCTTTCAATTCCTAAAAAAATCCATTTGTACTTTTTCCAGGTAATTCAACTAAAAGCAAATATTATTTTTGTAGTTTCATCTATAAAATATAAGTCTTTCATTGTAATCTCCTTAAAAATCTCTTTTTAATTTCTTCTATAAAATTATCATCAATATTCAATCCACATGGTTCAAGAATGAATTTTTTTCAGGAATAATTGAATATTTTAATTCAATTTCTTTTTGCTTCAGCTTCTGATGTATGAGCAGAAAGCACTGTTTTATCAGCATTCATAATAACAAAAAAATTGTTTTTTTACAAAATTTACTTTTTAGGCATTTTCTTCACCTGCAATCTTGCAAGGATAACCTAATTTCTTTAGTTCTTCCTTAATTTCAATGAATTTAGTGTTTTCTCCATACTTTTGAATCAATTTTTTTCTAATTCTGTTATTTTCATAAAAATCTCCTCCTATTTTTGTTGGAGAAATATAGAAATATCTTGTAATATGATAATAATTGTGCTATAATTATTATCAATAAGGGAGTTGATTATTTTTTTATAATTACTTCTTTGAAAAAAAGAAAGAGTACTTTGGTCGGTGGCTCTTTTTATTTTCTTCATAACTTCAAATCATCTTTACATTCATCTAAAAAACTTTTTAATTTTTCTTACCTAGCAGATACCAAGTAATCAAATAAAAGCATTAAATTAGTTAAAAAAACAAATAGTTATTAAGAAACAAATAAGTAAAAAAACTTTTAATCATTTCACTTCCTTATTTTTAAAAATTCTATGTATTTCTCCTATTTTTTTACTTTTTTTAAAAATATATAAGTTACTTGTTTCGTATAACTTATATATTTTTATATTACTAGTTGTCTTAATAATAGCACTAATCATATAAGATGTCAAATGATTTTTTTGAATTAGTTATATGTTTTAACTTGTTATATAGCTTTTTATAATGATATAATTAGACAAAAAGCTAAAAATATTAAAGGTGGTGATCTAATGTTAAAAAAATCATTTATCAAAATTAATGGGAGAAAAAAGATACACAATTATTGAAGTTTCAAGAAAAAAACAGGATTAACAACATCAACTATTTCTAATTTATATAATGATAAAGTCAAAAGATTAGATTTTTGATACTCTTGAAAAAAATTGTGTAAATTATTTAATTGTCAACCAAAATGATTTATTTGAATATATTCCAGATGAAACTACTCAAGAATAACTTAATCTTTCAGTAGTACAGTCCATAAGTCATAAAGAACTTTGGGGAAAGTTGCTTATGAACCATACTACTCAAAGATTGAGATTTTATTATTTTAGAGGGGGTTTATTATGAAAAAAATTTATATTTTTTTATACTTTTATCTTTATTAGTTGCCTGTGGAAGTGAAAAAATGAAAAACAGTTCTACAACAACCAATGCAACATCAGAAATATCACAGTCAAAAAAATGCTAAATTATGACTTTATGATAGAGCAAAAATATTAAAACTGTTAAACTTCAAGGAGATGTACCTTTTAGATTTCGTTAATGGCGAAATTCCAACTTTTGATGAAATGAAATTAATAGCTGAAGATATAGCTAAAAAAATATCCAAATTATCAAAAATTATTTTTATTAACTTTAAATTTCCTTTTAACTGATACATCTGAAAAAAGAAATGAAGATAATTATAATTCTTTATGTTTATTTACAAAAAAAGTGATAACTCAGATTTTTAGATTAGTTCTTCATTACAATAATATTCCAACTATGGATTTAACTTTAAATAAAAAAATATAGTTGGACATTTAGGAATAAATCTAATTTCTAATATATCTCCAATAAAAAGAAGGTATGACATTATCACAAGTTAAAGAAAAAAACTTGGTGAACCAGCTGAAATCAATAATGAAACAAAAGAATCTCAGTATTATATATTGAATGAAAATTATCAAGTTTTAGGTATTTTTATTCATTCAATATACAGGGGATAATGTGAAAGTTGCTAATTTCTTTTTCATTGAATAATAATTTTTCAAAAGAACAATTATCAGCTATTGATTCATATATAGCTGGAAATCTAAAATTGGAAGATTTAAAAAAATAAAAGAATTAAAAAGATATTTATTAATTATTACTTTATAGCAACAAGATTTAAGTTTCCTGTTGCTTATTTTTATTTAAGGAGTTGATTTTCATGTCTTATAAATTTTCAAAAGAAGATTTGATAAAATTAGAGAACCTTAAAAAACTTATCAAATTCTCAACTTAAATTTATTTCTTCTATTAATTCTCAAATATCTTTTATTGATGTTGGAACTTTAAAAAGAATAAAAGCAAATTCAAAAATATAGATTATGATATTTTAGAAAAAAATAAAATCAAATATTCCAAAGATAGATGTTACTGCTCTTCAAAAAAAGCTCTTTTTAGAAATAGCAAATTTTCATAATCAATTTGCTTTCAGTTTATGATTTTAAATTTATATCAGAATTACAGAATACTTTTGCCAAATTAAATATTATTAATAAAAAAATTATTTTTAAAAATATTTTCTCAATCTTCTTTTTGTAACTTCTGAGTCTAATAAAGATAAGAAAGAAAAATGAAGCAATAGAATTATTAAATTCAATTTCAGAAGATATTGAGAAAAAGTTTAACAGAAGAAGATATTGAAAAATTTTTTTCCTCCATTGATGAGTTTAATTCTATTGAGAAAGATGCTAAAAATTATAATAAAAATGCTATCTAAAAATGATATAGTAGTTCTTATTTCAATCTTTTTTTATCTTTTGTTAATATTTAAAAGAGAAGAAATTATTCAACTTTCTATTTTAATAAGAGAACATTTTTGGAAAAAGCAGGGATATGGCTCTTAGATAGACAAGAAGCTATCCTTGCTTTTAATTGGAATATGCCTTACTCAAATTATTGATAAGGATGATAAGTAAAAGTTAGTCCTCTTTTTAAGTGTTGTAATTTTTTTCAAAAGTTACTACACTTTTTTTATAAGGTTTTTAATTCTTTTTAAAAAGAAAAAAAGGAAACTAAAAAAATAAAAAAATTCCATTAAAAAAATTGAAGCGATTAAAGTACATAAAATAATAGTTGTTAGCATATTTCCCCTTAACTTAGCTAATAAAAAATTTTTATTAAAAAAATAGTAAAATTAAAAAATATACAAAAAAATTAAAAAAATTAACGAAAAATAAAAAAATATTAAAAATAATATAACTAATAATTTCCAATCTTCCTCCTATTGGACTCTAAGATTTTTTTAGAGTATCTTCTGCAATATTTAAAAATATTTTCAATTTGTTTTAAGACTTCTTTATTTTTTTCTTTCTTATGTGATGCCACATTAATTGGTGAGACATATGTAGTTTATCTGCAAGAGTAGTAATTCCTATATCCTGCTCAATACACTTAATTTTTTTATAAATTTCTCGATATCTAACTCTTTCATTTGTCCTCCTGTTGTAATTTATAAATATATATATTTACTAATATAAATATAAGCTATCTATTTACTTTTTGTCAATAGTTTTTTTTATTACTTTTATTTACATTTGTAAATAAAAAAGTGTAAAATCTCCTTATAGAAAGGGGGTTTATATGGAAGAAAAAAATAAAAGAATTAGGACTTTATATTGATGAGTTGAGGCAAAAGAGAAATTTAGGTTTTTAATCAATTGGCTAAAAAAAGTGGAGTTAATGTAAAAACTTTAAATGAAATAATGTATGGAAAAGCAAGAAGGATAAATCCAACATACTTAATTCAACTAGCAAAAAGCATTAAGAGTTCATTATAAAGAATTTTATTGGATTATTGGATATTTACTTCCTGAAGATGATATTGTAAAAAAATAGTAATACGAATACCAGCAACTTTATAAACAATACACTTGGAGATAATAATGTTATGGTTGGAGGTAATATTATAAATTCTAAGTTCAATAATATAATTAATGAAGAAGTTGATGAAGATATATTAGACTTATCGATGCTTGATAAAGAAGATGCTGAAAGTATAAAAAATTTTATAATTCTTTAATGAAAAAAATAAAAAAATTATACAGGAGGACATAAAATGCTAAAAAAATTTCTATAAAAATGAAATTGGAAGCAATAATGTAATTGTTGGTGGAGACTATACAGTCTTTCAAAAGCATTTATCTAAAAATGATGTTTTTAATATTTTTTTAAAAAAATATGTGTAATTATTATTTTAATAAGAATTTTGAAAGTTATAAAAATGAGATTACACAATTTCATTTTTAGAGAATCTACCTTATTATGACTGGTCTCCTGAAGAAGAACAAGAATTTTTTTATTATTTTAGGTCACACATCAACATTTTTTTAGAAGAGCAAATTAATTATTATAAAGCTGCTATAGATCTGTTACCTGATTCTATCGAAAGTAAAAAAACTTAAGTGGTTATATATAAGATGTAAAATCATTAATTTTTTTAGAGAATTTTTTTTCAAATAAAAAAATATTAAAAAAATGGAAGATAATTTATCTTCCATTTTTTTATTTTTATATGTAAAGTGCTAATAATCAAAAATTATCACAAATTTTTTTCATTTTTATTTACAAAAAGTAAAACTTGCTTTTTTTAATAAGTATGATATTAATAAATTAATTTAAATATACATTGTAAATATTTATGAAAGTAAATTTTTTTAAAGTAAGAGGTGATTTTTATGAACTTTAATCAATGTGATTATACTTATCTAATAAAAAAATAATCTCAAAAAGAAAAAAATTGTATATGATAACACTGAATATCAAAATGTTATTGAAAAAAATGTGTTTTTTTCTAATAGAAAAACATTTAAACAAGGTTATAAAGAACTTTCTAAAAAAATATAATGAAGAAAAATTATTTAATTCTTACATATCAAAAAAATAAGGAGGAGCTGGTATGAATGCCCAAAAGCCAAGAATTCGGATAAAGAAATAGCTCATGATTATTGTAGTTGTGGAGAGTATTTATATTCTGTAACAGAAGAAAAGAATTAGAGTAGCAAGAGGAAGAAGAGTTACAGTTTATCTAAAAAAAGAGAGTTAGAAATAACTTGCCCACATTGCAATAAAGAAATCAAAGTAAAGTTTTTAATGTATGGACTAGATAGGGCTTGTATCTATATTGATGTCCAAACCGATATTTTGTATGTAAGGGAAAGAGTTAAAAATAATATTTCCTCATAGTTTTTTTCAGAAAGTCTTTCTAATCATACAAATAATTATAAGATTGATAAAAAAATATAAACTATATAAAAATTAGAAGAAAAAAAGAATAAAAAAACTAACAACAATAAAAAAATAGATTTTTTTCTTATCCAAGATTTTTTTGATGATGATAATATTTATCCATTATCAAACGAAACAAAAAAATCATAGTAGAGAATAATCTAATAAAAATTAATAAATAGTTTAATAGACTATGAAATTACAGCTGAAGCTGTAAGATATGAATATTTAGAATTTACTACACAAGAAGTAGTTGGAAACTTTTATAAATTTCATAATATTGTGAGTTATTTCTTTAAAAGCACTCACAAGAAAAATATGATGATTTAGATAAAGTTCAATATTATAACTTTAATCAAAAACGAAAAATAAATTTTTATACAACAGGATTTAGTTTTCAGCCAATGTCAGGCTGGAAGATAAAAACTTTATTCTAAAGGACATGAAAAACAATAAGAAAAAAATGCAAGGAAAGTTAAGGGAGCAATCCTGAGACTTGAACACAGATTAACTAAGAAAAATTATAAAAAAATTATTTTGAATTTAACTCAATAAAATACATAACAATAGAAAATATTAAAGATTGTATACAAAAACACAATATCTCAAACTTTAGGACAAATACTGATTGAAGAGGTAGAAAAAAATCAGTTGAAGTTCTTAAAGAAAAAGTTTTTAAATTTCAGATGTCAAGATCTAGATTCTCTTGTTAGAGATAATTTAGAATGGATATTTGATTATAAAAATACTTGATGATATTGTTACTAGTAGTAGCACAAAATGCTACAGGCAGATTGTTTTTTTATAGAAGTAAAATAAAAGACATTCTAAATCATTCACAGCAAAGAGCATCTCCACAAAGAGATTTTTTTCTAACATAGAGAGGCTCGAACTATTCTTCGCAAATCTAATACTTTTCAATTGCAAAGTCAAATGTGATACTAAAAATCATTTGGCATTTTTTTGCAAAAAAATAGGAAGAAAAAAACTTCCTATTTTCACACTTTCAAAAAAATTTTTTTCCCTTTATTATCAATACTTTTTTTATAGTTTTCTCGCGTGATAATTATGTGATGCACTTTAATCCTAAAACTGAAAAATATAATTATTTATTTTTATAATGCAAAAAAATAAAAACAATTTAGAACAGGGAGGACTATGGAAATAACTAAAAATCAATTTAGATATTTTAAAAAGAAAAATCCTAAGAACGTGGGAGGACATAAAAAGATGAGTTAATCAGTGAGGTATAGAGATGAGTAAAACAGATAATTTTAAAGAAGAACAATTAGTAGTTTTGGAATTATATATAAAACTTGAAATTACTAAGTTTAGTACAAAGAAAAAAAGATATCTATGATGAAATACAAAGAAAAATAAAAATATAACAAGAATACTATTATCTCTTGGATTAATAGATATCTTGTTAAGTATAAAGAAATCAGAGCTGAAATAGTTGAAAAACAAAATGCAAAGATATGCAATTTTGAGGGCTTGACAGAAAAACAAACTAAGTATGTTATCTATCGAATGTCTGGAATTGGAAAAGAAGAGGCAAAGATTAAAGCTGGATATAGTGAAAAAGACTAAGACAGCTAACATAGAAAGAAGTCCAAAGATTGCTAAAACAATGTTGGAATTAAGAGATATCCTATTTCAAGATACAGAACTAGGGGCATTTAGTATAGCATCAAAATTAGGAAAAGTAATAAATATGGCAATGGAAGGGGCAGAAGTAGTTGAGTATGTTGATGAGAGTACTCAGATGGACATACTATCAATAAGAGAGTACGAAAAGACAAGCCACTCATTGCAGCAGTAGGAGCAGCAAGAGAGATTAACTTAATGCTTGGTTATAGAGTAGTTGATGAAGCTAAGTTAAGAGCAACAATAAACAGTGAAAAATGACACAGCTGTGAGTGATAAGGACTTCGAGTAATCAAAAAAAGGTACTGTGACAGAATTTTTTTATTAGAGGGTGCGGCTGGAGGCTCGGAACTTTTCAAATACGAAATTTTTTTGATTTCCTTCCCAGTTCCAAAAATTTATATATACGCATGGGAGAAAAATATGATACTTGCAAATGAAAAAAACAACTATCAAAAAAATTCTTAATATTTCTGACAGAAGAGTTAGAGAACTATTCAAGGATTATAAATTAGAAAATGGAAGTTACCCTCTTATTAAATGTGTGACTGAATTTATAAATCAAACCAGGAGCGGAGACATAAATCTGGTAACACAAAAAAACTTTTTGCAGAAATTTTAGGACTTAGTGAAAAGACTGTTAAAGAACTTACAAATCGCGGAGTATTAGAAAAAAATTCTAATGGACAGTTTGATTTGAAAGATAATTTAAAAAAAGATATTTAACAGTTAATGATGAAAGAAATAAGAAAAAAAGCAGTTGAAAGAGAGCTACAACAGTATAAACTTGAAATTTTACAAGACAAATATCACTTAGATGAAGATGTTAAGTATGTTTTAGCTGATATATTAATTAAATTTAAAGCTAAATTACAAGCAACTGCTGTAAAAATTGATAATGAAATTGATGAAATATCAGGAGCTGATAGGATAGATTATTTAAAAAAATACTTTGATAGATTGCTTGGAAGAACTGGCAAATTATAATCCACCAAGTAATAGGAGAAAAAGCAAAAAGATGTATAAGAAAAACCAGAGAATTAATAAAAGAGTGTTTAAGAATATTGAGACAACCACCACTTGTAAGTATTATGGAGTGGGCTAATCAATATAGAGTTTTAGATACAACATCAGCAAAAAGAAGTTGGTAAATTCAATGTTGAAAGAACACCATATATGATAGAAATATATGAAAAAAATAACAAAAAGGAGAAACTAAGCAAGTTACATTGATGATGGCAGCACAATTAGCAAAAGAGTGAGTTAATCATCAATACAATTTTAAGATATGCTCATTTAGATCCTTGCCCAATGTTAATAGTTCAACCAACTGATGAAATGGCTAGAAGCTTCTCAAAGGAGAGAATACAACCAGCTATTAATAATTCTATATTACACACAATTATTAAAGAACCTAGTAAAAAGGACTCTGGAAATACTGTTACACACAAAAATGTTTCCAGGAGGATATATAGCTTTTGTTGGAGCTAATTCTCCTTCAAAGTTAGCAGCAAGACCTATCAGAAACATATTTCTTGATGAGGTGGACAGATATCCAAAAAGTTCAGGAAATGAAGGAAGTCCTATTTCATTGGCAAAAGAAAAGAACTTCTACATTTGATGATATTACAAAACACATTATTACAGGAACTCCAACAGTGAAAGGTTCATCTGAAATAGAAGATGAATATAATAATTCAAGCCAAGCTGAATGGTATATTCCTTGTCCTAACTGTAAGAAAGAACAGACTTTTAAATGGGGTAACGTAAAATTTGAACCTGATGGAAGTAATGTAAGAATGGTTTGTCCTCATTGCGGTAAAAGCATTCACTGAAAAAAGAGTGGAAAAAAAGGTAATGAAAAAAACTGGAAGATGGATACATAAATATCCTGAAAGAACAAAAACCTAGGTTACCACCTGAATGGTCTAGCTAGTCCGTTTAGGAATTGGGAATCTATTGTTCAAGAATGGCTAGAAATTAAAGGAGATGTTGAAAAAAACTAAAAGCCTTTATAAATACAGTTTTAGCTGAAACCTTTGAACAAGAATATACAGGAAGATTAGATCCTAAGAAACTTATCAAGAGAACTAGGGAAAAATATAGTTATATTCCTGATAAAGCTTTTAATTTTAACAGCAGGAGTAGACATTCAGGATAAGTGGATAGCTATTGATATTAATGCTTGGGGTCTTGGATATGAAAGCTGGGGAATGGAATACATAATTTTACATGGAGATTTAAACCAGCAAGAAATTTGGGACAGATTGGATAAAAATTTTTGGATAAAGAATATTTTTTTATCAAAATGGAGATAAATTAAAAAATTTATTCTGCTTGTATTGATACAGGAGGACACCATACTCAAAAAGTTTATGACTTTGTAAGTCCTAGACAATATAGAAGAATAATAGGAATTAAAGGGCTTGGTGGAGAAAATGTCCCAATTAATAATGGATTCAGAAAAAACTAAAAAAATAAAGAAATAGATTTATTATCTATTGGTTCTAATGCACTAAAAAGATATTGTTTCAGGAAGATTAGATGCAAGAATCAATGAGGAAGGTTACTGCCATTTCAATGGAGAGTATGGAAAAAGGATATGATTTAGAGTATTTTAAATCCTTAACAGCTGAAATAAAAAGTTCAAGAAAATCGGAAAGTAGTTTGGAAAAAATTCAAACAAGAAATGAAGGCTTTTGACTGTAAGTGCTATGCAACAGTTCCATTTTATATATTTAGAATAGAACCTGAAAAATTTAGTAAATCTTAGCAGAGCAGAGTTATTAGAACTATCAATTAATGGAGTTTTAACACCAAAGAAACAAGAAATAGCTATTGACAGAAAAAGGGGTTGAAATATGAGGAATATAGCAAGTTTTGAAAAATAAATTAATAGAAATAGAGGAAGCTGAAGAGGATCTTATTCTACATGGTTCTGCCTGGGTAGCTGGTGTTGAGTTTTTTTAAAAAGAAAAATCCAGCTGATATGAAAAAAATTAGATGATTTAAAAAGAACATTATAAGAAAAAAATAGATGAAATTTTAAATACAAAAAAATAACTGTTCAGGAATGTGAAAGATATATAAGACTTTATTTAGAAGCAGAGGAAGCAGTTCTAAAAGGTCAAGAATATACAATAGATGGACAGAATTTAAAAAAGAGCTGATTTGGAACAAATAAGAAAAAGGTCGGATTTGGTGGGAAAAATAAAAAAAGCTCAAATAGAGAGTGGAACAGGAGAAGGAATAAGATTTTTTTTCAAATAGTTCCTCATGAGTTTTAGGAGAAAGTATGAAAAAAAGTTAATACTGAAATAAATAAATTAAACCAGGAACTAAAAAAACAGAAGAAATTAGATACAAAAATAGAAGCTATAAGACAACAAAGAGAATTTCTTAATTATAGTCAATCTGGTGCTAGTACAACTAAGATAGCATTTAGGAATGTTTATAGTTCATTAGATACAACCAAAGATGATATTGAAGATAATAAAAGAAAATCTTAATGGCTAGATCAAGGCAACTTTTTTTATGGGAAATCCAATTTCAAGAGGAGCTATTTTAAAAAAATAAGAACTAATGTAGTTGGAGAAGGGCTAAAAGCTAAAGAGTAAGATTAAAAAAATCTTTTAAATTTAGATAATGATGAAGTTGAAAAATTCAAAAAGCAAATAGAAACTATTTGGGATTTATGGGCAGATAGTGTTGAATGTGATTTTCAAGGTGAGGACACATTTGATTTTTTTGCAGGATTTAGCAATGATTACTTATTTAATGGATGGAGAATGTTTTATAAATCTTCCGTATCATCAAAGAAAAGGAGAACTATTTGATTTAAAAAAATTCAATTTTTTTAGATTCTGCTAACTGTGAAGCACAAGAAAGTAATGACTACTTATATGAAGGTGTTGAAACAGATAAAAATGGAGTAATAATAGCATATCATTTTTAAAGATAGGCACAATGAATATACTAGAATACCTGTTTTTTTGATTCAACAGGTAGAAGACAAATATTAAAAAAATCAATGAAAAAGAGAGTAAATCAATTAAGAGGAGTTCCTTTATTAGCACCTGTTTTAGAAATTTTATCTCAATTATCAAGATTTACAAATGCTGAACTTATGAATGCAGTTGTTAGTGCGATGTTTACTGCTTTTTATAAAAACAAGACAACAATACAGGAAATACTGGAAAAGTTTTAGGTGTTGGAGAAGACAAATTTAAAAAAACCTAATGGAGATCAGGGAAAAAAATATGAAGGAACTGAATTAAGTATGGGGTATGGAAACTTTGGAGTATTGGAACCAGGACAAGATTTAGTTTTTGCAAATCCAAATAGACCAAATTCAAGGTTTGAAGTCTTTTTTAATGCAATGCTTAAACAAATAGGAACTGCCTTAGAAATTCCATTTGAAGTTTTATTAGCTGCATTTAATGCCAGTTATTCTGCTTCAAGAGCAGCTCTTTTAGAAGTTTGGAAAAATGTATCGTAGAAGGAGAAAATGGTTAGCAAAAAAGTTTTGTCAACCTATATTTGAGCAAGTGATAGAAGAGGCAGTTCTAAAAGGTTATATAGATTTACCAGGTTTTTTTAGAAAAATCCAATAGCCAAAAAAGCATATTTAGGAGCTGTTTGGTATGGAAATTCACCTGGACAAATAGACCCTGTAAAAAGAAGTTACAGCATCAGTAGTAAAAAAATAAATAATGGATTATCAACAAGAGAAAGAGAAGCTACTGAATTAAATGGTAGTGATTGGAATGAAAAATTTAGATCAATTAGCAATAGAAAATAAAAAAAGAAAAAAAGGAGGTTGGCTTAGATGGAAATATTAAACCAAGCAAGAAAGAATAAAAATGAATTAAATATTCAAATATATGGTCAGATTGGGGGCTTTTTCTTGGTTTGATGAGCCTGTAAGTGCAGACCAGGTATATAAAGAACTTGAAAAATTTTGGAAATGATATAGATGTTATAAATCTTTATATCAATAGTCCAGGAGGTTCTGTAACAGAAGGATGTGCAATTTATAGTGCTTTTAAAAAAAGACATAAGGCAGTAAAAATGTGTATATTGATGGACAATGCTCATCAATAGCCCTCAGTTATAGCAATGGCTGGAGATAAAAATAGCAATGAGTCCTGTTGCAAATATGATGATACATAATCCAATTACAGCATTAGCTGGAGATGCTCAAGAAATGAGAAAAAAACTGCAAAACATTTTGGATATTATGAAAGAAACAATAATTAATGCTTATGTTACAAAGTCTCATTTAAGTAGAGAAGAAATATCTGAATTAATGAATACAACAACTTATTTTTACAGCTGATCAAGCTATTGAAAAAGGATTTGCAACAGAAAAAAATTATATTTGATATTAAAAAAATTCTGAATTTTCAAACTTGGAAAAACTTTAAAAATAAGACCAAAACAAATTATTAACAGTGGAGACACTGAAAAAAAGGAGGAGAGAGCATGGGAGCAAAAACATGCAGGAGCTAGAAGCTCAAAAATAAAGAATTAGTAGAAGATATAAGAAAGGAGGCTATAGCAAAGGAAAGAAAAAGAATAAAATGACTTAGATGCACTTAATGAACAAAACACAAGGCAAATGTAAAGAAATTATAGATGCAGCTAAGGAATCTGGTAAAACAAAAAGCTGATATTGTTGAAGATGTATTAGCAAAAATTTATTGAAAAACAAAGGAACAGAAGAAAAAAACTAAAGTTCCTGAAAAATAAAAAGTCCTGCTGATATTTTTAAAATACTAGAAGAGAAGAAAGTAAACAAATAGAAATAGATAATAGAACACCTGGACAAACTGATGATACAAAAAAATTTGATAGCTGATATTGTAAATATGGCAAATGAAGAGTAGGAGGAAATATGAAAAATAAAAAAAGAAATACATGAAACAAGTAATTTGAAAAAGAGATTTACAGTTTCCATTTTACACAGAAAAAGTGGAATTTGAAGCTGGAGAATATAAAATGGGAGATTTGGTAGAACTAACAACAGCTGGAAAAAGTTAAAAAAACTGACTACTGCTGCTGAAATATATGGTGTAGTAACAGATGATTTTTACTGCTGATAGTAATGATAAGAAAAACACTATATATTTAACAGGTTCTTTTTAATGAAAAAAATATGTAGATTTTTAATGGTAAAGATAAAGCTGAAGTAAAAAAAGAGCAGCAAGAAAAACTTTTTAATAATGATTGGATAAATAGGAGGAAATATGTCATCAAAAAAATATTTGGATTAATAGCATTAACAACAATAATAACACAAACAAAGGCACCTAAAAAAATTTTTCTATACAATTTATTAATAGGAGAAGAAAAGGCTGAAAAAGTTGAAAAAAATTAGAAATACATACTAAAGAAGCTGGAAGAGAAAAAGCTCCACTTGTTGGAAAAAAGAGAAAAAGGAATTTTTTTATAGATAAAACTGCATGGCAAGCACAAATAGTTGAACCAGCATATATAAAATTACAAACAGTTAATGAAGCTGAAGCTTTACTAGAACAACAATTTGGACAAGTTAAGTATGCAGAACCTCAAGATGTTGGAAAGAAAAACATTAGCAGATGCTATGAAAAAAATTTAAAGAAATAGGTTTTAGAACAAGACAATGGATGTTAATAGAAACTTTAATGACAGGAACTTGTCCTATGGAAGAAGGAACTCAAGGAGTTAAATATGGAGATGTAAATAAGGAAGTTTTAACTGGAAATGATCTTTTACTAGCCCTAATTGTGACCCTATAAAATATCTTAAAAACAAACAAACTGAAATTCAAAAAACAAACTGGAATAGTAATAGATACAGTTGTAATGTCACCTGATGCAGCTGATGCATTTTTAGAAAAATCAAAAAAAGTAAAAAGATTATTTAAATACTAGACATGCAAATTATGTTCGTGTAAATGATTCTAATCCAGAAAAATGAAGATGGTAAAAAGGAAATAGCTTGGATTCCTACACTTGGAATAACAGTTTATTCTTTTGTTGATTGGTATGATGATATGGAAACTGGAGATACACATCAAGTTATCCCTGAAAAAAACTTGTATAGGTATGAAAGCAAAAAGTTTTTTTCTTTTAAATATGCTGCAATGCCTTTAAGACCTGAACAAGGAAAACCTGCTCAACTTCTTGTAAAAAAAGAAGTTGTTAGAAAAATGGTATCCAGATACTAGTGAAGATGAGGAATTACAATACTTCTCAAGACCATTATGTATACCTAATAAAGATGTTAAATCTTGGTTCATTGCAACAGTAATTTAAGGGAGTGATTAGATATGAAAAAAATGAGAGCTATTGAAAAATATAAAAAGTTGAAGAAACATTATATAAAACCAGGAGAAGAATTTGAAATTGCTGAGGAAGAAACTCAAAGATTAATTAATTTAGGAGCTGCTGAGTTCGTTAGTAGCGAAATAGAAACAGCTGATAATGAGGGAACTAACTCAGAAGAAGAAACTAATGTTGGTGGATTAAAAGAGGCAAAAGACATCTAAAAAAAGGTACAAAAAAATGAATAACACTTTTTAAAGATGATATTGATAAGACCTTTTTACAGATTTTGCTGAAAAAAATTGACCTCTCAGGGATAAAACTTAAGGCAGTAATAACAAAAGTACAAAAGTAATCCAAAATTGACAGGAAAAATTTAAAGAAAAATCTTGACTCTACTACATTAATAAGAAATGGTTTAAAAGTCTCTATTAAAACTAGAGACTTACCACCTTCTATTTCTGTTGAAGTAGGAGAAGAAATAAAAATTAATAAAATTTCTTACTATGTTTTTTTGATGTTGAAAAAAAGACATGGAATGACACATATATATGCACAAAAAAATATGAGGGATAGATATGTATACTCTTGAAATATCAGATGAAAGTTTAAAAAAACTTGAAAAAAATTGGTAAAGAATTTTCAGGAATGGATAACAAAATTGTAAAAAGAAGCACTAAGAAAAAGCTCTTAATTACGCAAAAAAAGAAGAAAAAAAGTTTATAAAATCCAGGTATTCTTTTACAACAAAAAAAGTTGATGCTAATTCTTTAAAAATCAAAAAAATAACATCAACTGATGGTGTTCTTTTAGGAAGTACTAAAAAGAAATAAAGTTTCTGAATTTGCAATATCTAAACCAAATCCTGGAAAGAGTAAACAATATAAAAAAACTAAAAATAGTGAAACCAAGACCAGAAATGACTTGGAAAAACATTATTTTGGGCTTTTTGAAAAATGGTAGTCCTAAACTTATGTTTAGAGTAGGAAAAAGAAAGGCATAAGATAACATTAGCAACATCTTTATCTGTAAGAAATATGGGATTGCAGATTGATAATGAAAAAAATATGAAGAAATTCAAAAGATATTTTCAAAAAGTTTTAGAAGAAAGGATAGATGAATTATGGAGGGAATAAATCCATTAAAAAAAGAACGGTTTAGCATTAGAAGGTGCTATAAAAAAAGCATTTGCAGAAGCTAAAAATAGAAAAATTTTAAATTCTTTAGAAGTTATATTCAGCCTGATAATCTTGAAAAATAGAATAAATAATGCTGGAAGTAATAAAGAAAAATAAGTTCCCTTTTGTTATTATAAGACCAATAAAAATCTGTACAAAAAAATCAAAAAAAGTGGAGTTACTTCTAAAATTGCTACATTCTTAATTAGATTAGGAACAGAAAAATAAAGACTATGAAAATGGTTTTTTTGAAATAGCAGGAATAGCTGAATATTTAGTAGCATATTTTACAAAACATTCATCAGCAATTGAAAGAAAAAGATGGATTTAGTTATTCAATAGATTTAGAAACTATTGAAGCTTACTTAAATGAAGAAATGACTGGTGGAGACTTTTGGATTTATGATATTCTTTTTACAATTAAATATTCCAACTGTTCCACATACAGCATATATAGAAGAAAAATAAAAGAGAAGTTTCAAAATGAAAAAGGAGGAAAAAAATGGCAGGATTAAAAAAATGAAAAAGATAAAGAAAAAAAGATAAACCAGTAGTAGCTGAAACTACAAACAGTACAGAAACAAATGTGAACAGTGAAACAGGTAACACAGAAGTAGTTACTCAAAAATCAAGTAGCTACTGAAGTAAAAAGCAGAAAAAAATGAAGCAAAAAAAGAAGATAAAACTTATATCTACATTGGTGAAGAACTTACAAAAAGATGGTTTTATCTTAAAGTATAAAGGTTTCTACACTTCTGAACAGTTAAAAAAAGAATAGAAACTGGAATATCAGATTATGATGAAATTAAGGAAAATTTCATAGATTTAGATGAATATAGTGAAAATAGATAGGAGGAAAAAATGGCAAAGTTTCAACATGGTACAAGTTACAAAGAAATGCCTTCAGGCTTAAAAAAATATTTGCAGAAACTCAGACACCAACTGTAATAGTTGGAACAGGAACTATTAACATGGGAGATATGAGCTGTGTTAATAAACCTATTCTTATTCAAAAACTCAAAGGATGCAGCTACTTATTTTGGAGGAGCTAATAACATAAAAAGGATTTACAATTAATGAAGCATTATACCTAGCTTTTTAATGTATATAATGTAAAAGCCAATTATTGTTATAAATGTTTTAAACCCTAGTGAGCATAAAACTGCTCATACTGAGCAAGATATTGTTGTAAAAAGATTTTAAAGCAACTCTTGAAAAAGATTGGAATTATAAATGATGAAAAATTTGATTATTAAAAAAATGGTGAAACATCTACATTGATAGCAAAAAGAAAAAAATATTCTTGTTCATTTGATAATGAAGGAAAGTTAATAATTACATTAGCAAAAACTGAAACATCAGTTAAAAAAATTAGAAGTTTCATATAATTTCTTAGATGTTAGCAAATTAAAAAGAAACTGATGTAATTGGAAGTATAGATCCACAAACATTAGAAGCAAAAAGGACTTGAATGTTTAAAGGAAATATTTCCTAAATATTCAATGATACCTAGTTGTGTAGTTGCTCCTGATTTTTTTCAACAGCAAAAAAATAAGAGTAGCATTAGATGCTAAATCAGCTGTTATAAATGATAAATGGGCATCTATGTCAATTCCTGAAATGCCAAATACAACAAAGTATGGAGAAGTTATAGCATTTAAGAAAGAAAAAAATTATATAGATGCTGACCAAGCAATAACTTGGGGTTGTCCTTATCTTGAAGATGAAGTATTTAACTTTTTCAACAGTAATGGCATTACATATGCAATCAGTAGATGCACAATTTGATGGAGTTCCTCATGAAAGCCCTTCAAATAAAAAAATATTAAAATGCAAGGTGTTGGATATTATGAAGGAGCTACATTTAAAAAAAGTTAATTTAGATGAAGCAGAGGCTAATTTATTAAAATGAAAATGGAATTTCTACAATAATAAGACAGCCAAATGGAACTGTGTTCTGGGGAAATAGAACCTCTGTATTTCAACCTGGTGGAGAAACAGATCCAAAAAGATGTTTGGATACCTGTTAAAAAGAATGTTCAAGTATATCGGAAATACAATAATGCTAAACAATACAGTTGAAGTTGATAAGGGAATGACACCTTCACAAGCTAAAAAGCATAGAAACTAATATTAATGTTTGGCTAAACTCTTTAACTAATGATAATAAACTACTTGGTGGAAGAGTTGAATTTAAACCTGAAGAAAAATTCTGAACAAGATATGATAGCAGGAAAAATTCAAAATGGCATATTTATTTAGGAGCAATTATTCCAGGAGAAAGTTTGGAATTTAGATTAGAGTATGACTCTAAATATTTAAAAATTATTATTTCAAAGATAGGAGGACTGAATGATTAGATCAACAGTAATTGAAGATGCAATTATAAGATTAAATGGAACAGATGAGTTGGTTGGAATAGCAACTATAACATTACCAGATATAGAACATAAGACTGAAACTATAAGTGGACTAGGTGTAATAGAACATGATGAACCTATTCCAACAGCATTTAATGCTATGAAATTACAGCTAAAATTTATGAATAGATGTAAGGACATAGCATTTGAATATGGGAGTAATGTTAATTTAACAGCAAAAAGCAGCAATATTAGTTGAAGACTCCGAAACTCATAATAATGATGAAGTTGAAGCAATTTATTCTTTTAAAGGAAAAAAAGAATAAAAACAAGTGGTGGCGACTTAGGAAAAAGCTATAAAAAAATGAAACAGAATTAGAGTTTTCATTAACTTATTATAAAGAAGAAATTCAAGGAAAAAGTTATACATGAAATTGATGTGTATAACAAAAAAAGCTATTGTAAATGGTAAAGATTTATATGAAAAAAAGTTAGAAGTATTTTTATCTTAATAGGAGGAAAAAAATGGGAGATTTTAATAAAGAATTAAGAGAGGCAAATGCAGAAATAAATAAAAGAAATGGAGTAATTGAATCAGTAGTTGATGAAAAAAAGATGATATTGAAGAACCTAAAAAAAGAAAAAAAGGTTTAGTTAGAAAAGTTAAACTTTCTGATGGTAGAGAAATAACATTTGATTTTGGAAGATTAACTGGAAATTCAATTATTGAAAATAAAGAAAAAAATTATGGAAAAATTGAGAAAAAAATCAGCAACATTAGTGGAAGAACTAGATGATTTTTTTATTATATGTTAGTTGCAGAATATGTATCTGCACATTCATATGAAAACATTCTTAAAACTTTCATATAAAAGATTTTTGCAAAAGGTAAGAGATGAAGTTAGAGATTTTTTTGCAGGAAGATTAATAGAAGATCTTGAAAGAGAACATGCAAAAACTTTTAGATGAATTAATAGTAGAACTTAACAATCCATTAGGAGTGAATATGAATATTTCATATTCATACTTAATGGGTTGTGATATATACAGAATAAGAGAACTTATAGAAACAGTTGAAGAAACTCTAAGAAAAAGAAGGAGGTGATATTGTTGGGAAAGAAAAATGGATTTGATTATGAGAGTGCAAGGAGTTATTGATAAGTCTTTACCTGGTAATTTAAAAAAATTAGCTAATGAAGTTAAGAATTTAAGAGTTGCTAGGCAGAAAAATGGAAAAAGGCTCAAAGAACTTTAAAAGCTCAAAAAAAGAGCTAAACAAGGAGATAATGAACAATGTTTCTAAGTATAGAAAAACTTAGAAATGAATTAAAAGGCATTAGATGAGATAAAAAAAGAGAAATAATAGTCTTACTGATGCTGAAAAAAAGAAATATGAAAGCTTAATCAAAAAAAAGCTAAAAGCCTTAGAAACAACTATAAAAAGCACAATCTAAATCATTCCAAAAGTATGGAATGGAACTTAAAAAAATTGAAAAATTCCTTTTGACAATTTGCAAAGTGAAATAGACCAAACAATAAGAAAAAGAAAAGGAATTAATAGCTCAACAAAAAAATAGTTGCTAAGAGTCAAGGTTTTTTTTAAAAAGGTGCAAAAAGATAAGGTAAAAAACTGGAATAAAAAGTTGCAGCAGTTGCAACAGTTGGTGCTGCAATTGGAATAGGAACTTCATCAGCTAAAGAGTATTTAGAATTTGATAAGCAAATGATTAAAGTTAAAGGCTTTTAACAGGAGCTACAATACAAGAATATGAAGCTTTAAAAAAAGAAAGCTATGGAAGTTGGAAAAACAACAATATTCACATCTGAAGAAGCTGCAGCTGGTATGGAGAAGTTCGCCTTAGCTGGGTTTAAACCAAAAGAAATAATTTCAGCAATACCACCTATTTTTTTGACTTAGCAACAGCATCAGGAGAAGATTTTATAATGATATCAGATATGATATCAGATAACATGACTGCTTTCAAAATTGGAATTGATGATGTTGGACATGCTTCAGATATTTTAGCTAATACAATGTCAAGAAGTAATACTAATATACAAATGCTAGGAGAGGCATTTAAATATGTATCTTCATCAGCTAGTAACTTGAATATAGACTTATCAACTACATCAGCTGCAATTGGTTTAATGGGAGACCAAGCTATAAAAATCAGGACAAGCTGGTAGAGATTTAAAACAAGCATTTTCAAAAAAATAGCTGATGCAGGAGTACAAAAAGAAATTAGAAAAGCCTAGGAGTTAGTGTAAAGGATTCTAAGGGAGAGTTTATTGGACTTGTTGATTTTGTTAGACAACTTGAGAAAAGTTACAGGAAAAAAATGAGTGGAATAGACAAACAAGCATTCTTAAAAAGACTTATTTGGAGACCAAGGTAGTTTAGCTATGAATAAATTATTGACTGCAACAAAAAGAAGTCAATGGAGTTATGTATGAAGGAGCAGATGCCTTAGCACAATTTGCAAAAAGAAAAATGAAAATGCAACAGGAAAAAGCAAAAAGAAATGGCTCAAACAATTCTTGATAGTGATTCAGGAAAATGGGCTTTAGTTCAATCAGCAATATCTGATGTAAAACTAAAAAAATAGGTAAAGCTATATTTTCTAGTGGTGGAACTCAACTGATGGATACAGTTATGAGTTGGTTAAATGAACTTTCAAATGTTCTTGATGGAAATCTAAAATGAAAGTGAAGCTAATAAGTTTTGGCAATCATTTATAGAAAATGGAAAAAAATGGCATTAAATTCTATAAAAAAATATAGGAATTGTACTTTGGAATGTCTTTAAAGTATTAAATACTATTGGAATAGATAATATCTTAGTTTTTTTTGTAACAGTTTTTACTGCAACATCAAAAGTATTAAAATTTGCAGGAGCTGTAAAAAGAAGTATTCACAACTGTAAAGGCTGCTGGTGGAATTATGTCAGCATTAAAAAGCTGGAATAGCTGCTCTAGGTGGTCCGATTAGTTTAGTTATAGCTGGTGTAGCTTTACTTGGTTTTATAATCTATAAAAATTGGGATAAAAATTAAAGTATTTTTTTTAAAGCTGTTTGGGAAACTGTAAAAGGTATAGGAACTATTATAAGTGGTATTTTTTTAAAGCTGTTGTTGATGGAGTAGTTAATCTATTTAAATGGCTTTTGGAATAAGCTAAAAAAACTTATTTTTAATAACTTTGGATTCTTATTATTAGGTCCGATAGGAATATTTATAAAATTAGGGCAACTAATATATCAAAATTGGGATTTGATAAAAGAAAAAAATTATAGTGTTTGGGAATACATAAAATCTATTCCTGAAAAAGTTGTAGAAATTGTTCTTAATTTTTATATCAACGATTGGAAATTTCTTAGTTAACCTAGTGAATGAAGTGATAAATGGAATAAAAAAATTTATTCTTAAAAACTTTGGGATACTGCTGTTCAATTTTTTTCAATAACTTTGGTTTCTTATTATTAGGTCCGATAGGAATATTTATAAAATTAGGAACTGTTGTTCATGAAAATTGGGATCTAATAAAAAAATAAAAATTTCATCAATATTTGAATCTTTTTAAAAAAATACTATTAAAAAAATCTTGCTGAACAGATAAAAATCATTTCTTTTGCAAAACCATTTTGAATATATGTCTGAAGCTATAGCTGGAGCAAAAAGAAAAGGTTTTAGACTTTGCAAGAAAAAAATTCCAGGAGTTAAATACTTAGTTGGAGAAAAAAAGAAAACATAGCAAAAAGTAAATGGGAAGTCATGCTAATGGTTTAAACTATGTACCATTTGATGGTTATATTGCTGAACTACATAAAGGGAGAAAGAGTTCTAACAAAAAGATGAAAATGAAAGTATATTTGAAGCTTAAGAAATAGATTACATAGTGCAACTCAAAGTAATCAATCAGAGAATAGTTCTAAAGAAACAAACGTTACTTATCAAATAAATAATACTTTTCAATTTTACTGGAGTATCAGAAAGATACTGAAAAGATAGTATTATAGAAAAAGTTACAAGAAAAGTTAAATGAATTTGAAAAGACAATTAGAAAAAAATGAAGGAGGAAAGAGAAACTTATGCAAGAACAAGTTTATAAAACAGAAGCTGGAGATACATGGGATCTAATTGCCTTTTAAACTTTTTTTGGTAATGAAAAATCTTATGCAAGAACTATTAGAAGAAAAATATTGAACTTTCTGAAATAGTTATCTTTCCAGCTGGAGTTGAACTTTCTATTCCTGAAATAAAAAGAAGATAAAAAAAGAGGTGTTGCTCCATGGCTAGTTCAAATTTAGTTAGAGAGCCTCCTACCTTTTTTTATAAACAATAAAGATGTAACTGAAGAAATGTTAAAACATATAGTTGATATGGAAATTGTGGACAACTTGGAAGGTACATTAGATGAAATAATAATAAAGCTTAACAATGAAAAACAATAGATTTCTAACAACAAACTGGGCTATTCCAAAAAGGAACAGAAGCAAAAAAATAGGAATAAAAAAACTTTAAATTGGAATAGTGAATTTGAAGGAGAAAGCCACAGTGACATAGGAATTTTTTTAATATAGATATAAGGCAATTTAATAGAAAAAAACTGCAACATTTAAAGGAATATCTGCACCACTTAGTTCAAGAGATGCAAAAAGGTCTAAAAATATGGGCTAATATTTCTTTAGAAGCACTTGGAAAAAGAATTTGCTGATAGATACAAGTTAAAGTATTTTTTTATAAAGTTAAAGAAAAATATAACATTAAAAAAATATAAAAACAAGAAGAAGAAGAAGATTTCTTTTTTTAAATAAAATTGCACAAGAAGAAGGAGTAAAACTAAAAAAATATCTAGTGGAATCTTTATATTATTTGAAGAAGAAATTATTATCAGAAAAATACAGCATTATTAAGTATTAGTTTAGATAATGTTGAAGAGTTTGAAATAAAAGGATAAATCAAATGATATTTATGATGCAATAGAAGTAAAAATACTTTGATACTAAAAAAACAAAAAAAGAAGAAAAAGGTTATTATAACAAAGCAAGAATTAGAGACTGGACAAAAAAATCAGATAATTATAAAAAAAGTTTATTCTATGAAAATCCAGAGCTAAAAGTGGAGATTTAAAAAAATTAGCAAAAGAAAAAACTCTTGAAAAATATAAATAAAAGAGAAATAGAAGCTAGTTTAAAAAAATTATTGGATGTAAGGAGTTATATTCTGGTTGCATTATAGCATTATCTGATGCTGGAGAGTTTTCAGGAAACTATGTTGTAACTAGACTTCAACATAATTTTCCAAAAATTTATTACATCTATTGAAATGTACAAAATTAAAAAAAGATATGAAAGAGGAGAAAGAAAAAAATGATTTCAGCATTAAAAGGAGCAGTAGGAATTATTCAAAGTATCAATACAGTTGACTATACAGCTACTGTACAACTTTCCTGAATATAACAATCAAATAACAGAAGGACTTCAAATTTTATCTCCAGTAACATTTGGAAATAAGATAACTTCTATTCCAAAAAGTTAATACTCCTGTATTTTTGTATATTTCTAGGAGATAAAACAGAAAAAAAGGATATATAATTGGCAGTTACTTCTCTGATGAAAATGTAAGTAATTCTCAAGAAGATGAATACAAAATTGATTTATCAAGGATCAAGCTTTACAATCAAAAGGAAGATGGGAAATATTGAATTAAAAAGGAACTTTAACAAAAAAATAGATAGTGAAGTTATTATAACTGGAGATACTACAATAGAAAAAAATATGATAGTGACTCAAAATGTAACGATCAGTGGTGGAATGTCAGCTAAAAAAAGGCTTTTGAAACTGAAAAAAAGCTACATTAAAAAAATGGGAAATTAGATGTTCAATCTATTGATTATAAGGAGATGAGTAAGAAATGAATGTACTAAGTAGATTAACAAAAAGATTTCTTAAATAATTTTACTAACTTAAATTTCTCAAGTAATCTAGGAAGTTATGGAGACATTGTTTTTTTCAAGTAAAGTCGTGGAAATGTTTTAACTCCTGAAGGGATTGATTTAACAATATCATCAAAAAAATTGAAGAACATGATAATCTTGGAGAAGCTCCTTATACAGAATTTATTCATAGAAATTTAAGATCTATTTCTTTTAAATATAAAGTTAGTTTATACATTAACAGATATAAATGATGCTTTATTAAAAATTAGAAAAAGATATGTGAAAAATGGTGAATATTATCCACTTATTTTAGGAAATAAAACCTTTGTCAAAAATATGGATTTATTTTTAATAGATTTTTAAAACAAGGAATAAAAAAAGCACAAATTCAAATGGAGAACTAGAAGTTGTAAATTGTTCTTTAACCTTAAAAAGAATATATTCCAAAGTTAGATAGACTTCTATTACCTACAACGAATAACTTAACAACAGAAAATAAAAGAGAAATACTAGAAACAACAATAATAATAGAAGTAATCAAAAAGAATACTAAAAAAATAAAAAAAGGTTTTTAAAGAAAAAAATCTAAGACTAATGTTTATTCAAAAAAATAAAGATGAAAAAAATGGCTACGTGGATTAGTTGAAGATGATTTAAGAGGATATTAATAGGAGGGTATATGATAGTTTCAAATAATGTTGTTCCTAAGCATCCAAAAATTAATGGAATTATATGTTCTATTAAATACGAAAAAGGGGAACAGTACCACTCCACAGAGATTTAGGGATAGATAATAGAATGATAGATAGACCAATTACAGTTATAAAAAAATAATATATTTCAATGAACTGCAAATGCAAAGTAAACAAATATATTAAAAGGTCTTACATTAAATAATGTTAATTGCAAAGCTACTGAAAATGGTCTTGAAATTGAATGCGAGGTTGAAATAGATGAAAGAATTTAATTTGATTGACTCTAATCCTGAATCAATATTAGCTGACGCTTTGAGATTCCATGAAGAAATTACAGGAGAAAGATTAGAGTTATGTACAAAAAGAAGCATATTTATACTCAACGGTTGCAGCACTATTAGCAAATATAAAAAGCTAATATGAATGATGTAGCAAAAACAAAACTCTTGAAATATTCAAGAGAAGAAAGACTAGATTTAAAAAGGAAATTTCTATGGTGAAAGAGGTATTAGATTAAAAGCAAATAAAGCAAGAACTACAATTAGATGTTATATATCATCAATTGTAGCAAAAAGATGTAATTATAGCTAAAGGTACAAGGTTTCTTTATAAGAATTATATGTTCTATACAGAGCAAGAATATAAAAATAAAAACAAGGAGATACTTATGTTGATGTTATAGCTGTAGCTGAAATTGCTGGAGAACTAGGGAAAAATACTAGCTGGAGATATTAAAGAAATAGTTGATAGATATGAGTATATAAAAGAAATAACTAATATAACTGATGTAACAGGTGGTAGAGAAGAAGAAAATGACGATGAATATAGAAAAAAAGATTAGAGCTTATTCCAGAATCATTTACTACAGGTGGTTCAGAAGGTTCGTATGAATATTGGGTTAAGAAATCATCAAATCTTGTTACAGATGTATTTATAAACAGTCCTATACCTAATTATATTGATATTTATGTTGTTAATGGACTAGAACATCTCTCACAAGAAGAAAAACAGAAAAATAAAGAATTATATAACTGAAAAACAAAAAAATATAAAAAGTTTTTAAATGACCAGTTAGAAATAAAAAGATCCTAGTTTTTTTCACAATTATAATATTGATTTAGATTACTGGGTATACGATAATTCGTTAGTATCGAAATCAGAAATAGAAAAAGAATTAAGAAGCTCATTAGAACAATATACTAAATCTTTTAAAAATGGGAGAAAGCATAAATTTACAGGATATTATAGATATTTCTAAAAATGTGGAAGGGATAAGAAGAGTTGAAATAAAATCACCTCAAACTTATATAGGACAAAAAGTTCCATTTAGCAAAAATGTGGAACTATAACAATTTCATATAAAGGAGCAGAATCAAGATGAAAGAGCAAAAATTTTATATATGATGTTACAAATATAAGAGACCTTGCTCCTGACATTTTAAGAGATGATAAACAGTATAAAAATAGTTTTAACTGTAATAGATGCACTTATATCTAAGCATATTGTTGCTAATATAGAGTATTTAGAGTTTCTTGAAAGAATAGACACAATGGAAGAAAAAGAAATTGACCTAGTTGCAAAAAGAATTAAGTGTTGATTTTTTTATGATTTCTCTATGTCTATAGAAGAAAAAAAGAAAAAGCTTGTAAATTATCTTTCCAAATCCATTCAATAAAGGGAACAAATAAAGCTATTCAAGATGTCTTAAATATCTTCTATGAAAAAAAGCTAATATATTAGAATTTCCTGAGTTTAATGGAGATAATGGAACTTTTAAAAATAGAAATTATGGGAACAACTAAAAAGTAATTTAAATATTATGATAGATAGAGTTGAAAAAAACTAAAAAAAGAAATCACAACATTTAACAGGAATTACTTTTAAAAAATAATTCCATATCACCTTTATATGTTGCAACACATATGAGATACGGAACAAGAGTAATTTTATATCCACAGCAAGACTATTTTTTTATCTTAATAATTTAAATTTAGTAAGTAAAACAGGAAAAATATATTTTTAGAAAAAAAGGGGTGTTAATAATGGCTGAATTTAATAGTCACATAATAACAAATGCTGGAAGAAATCTTTTAGCAAGGGCATTAGCAGGAGAAGGAAAAAGTTATATTTACTAAAAGCCGCATTTGGAGATCAGAAACATTCAGGAAACTTAAGAGAAGTTACTGAATTAAAAAAATAAAAAAAGCTAGATTTAAAATGTGATGAATATAAGAAATGATAATGGTACTGCTGTTTTTAACAGTACAAATATCAAATCAAAAATGTAGATCAATCATTTCAAACAGAAGAGTTTGGGGTTTATGCAAAAATAGAAAATGATGTATCAGAAGTTCTTTATTCTTATACAACTGTTGTATCAGCTGATACTTTTCCAAATAATAGGTTAGGAAAAACATATGAATCTATACAAGACATTTACATGGCAATTTCTAGTGATGTAGAAGCTGAAATTTATGTAAGAGATGGAGTTATTTATTTAACAAGAGATATAGCAAATCAGGTTTACACTGAAACAGGAGTTAACAGCAATAGGAAATTTAAAAGGAAGAAATAACCTAGAAGAAGATAAACAGTATCTAGCTGATAATGGACATTGGTATAAAAAAATATTGGTGGAAATAGAAGTTGGGAATTCATCAGGAACACCAGATGAACAACTAGTTCCAGTTACATGGGAAATATTTATATAAAAGTTTAAATACAAAAAGAAAGGTCAATTAATCCAAAAATTTTAAATGGACTTTTAGGAAAAAAATAATGGGCAATTTCCAGTAGACCAAGCAGTTGAAGGAAATGTTTATTTTTTTCCCAGCTAATCAAAAAAATACTATTACTGTTTAAAAAAAGCCAAAGTGGTAGAACAAGTGTTCCAAATGCTGACTTTGAAGAGATGTCAATTTGGGCTAATAAAAAGAAATTGGAAAATTTAATCAAAATCTGATAATTTCAATTCTCACAATCAAGGGTGGTTTCAAATAGCTAGTAGGCTAATTGTTTATGGATCTTTGAATATACATATGGAATTAATTCATTACAAAAATTTTACTTTGTCCTTACCAATCCCAAATTGGCAAAATGCTAATGTTATAATCTCATCATTGGATACAACAACAAATAATATATTGAGTTCTATGCAAGCAAGATTAACATCAGCAACAACTTTAACTGTAAAAAGCATCAAACTCTTTTTGGTGGGAAAAGGTTTGGTTTCTTACCTGATAATTGCTAGAGTTTAAATTATTTTTTTATCTTAGAAGTATAAAGAAATCAACTTTACAAATACCATTTTTGGACATTTCCACTAGTTGCATCTAGAGTAGAAAAAGTATAAATTATCTCCACTATGTATAACTGCAACAGAACAATTATCTTTTTAGCAGTAGCCATAACTATAGAATTTTTAAAAACTAAAACCATTAGCTACTAATGTTTTTTTGAAGCAGTAGCTCCTTTAGTTTCTAAAGAACCTATAACAATTTTTTTCTATTTAAAAATTGTTAAAACATCATAATCAGTTTTATATTCACTTTTATACAGATTTTTCCAACAAGAATGGAAAAATCTAAAAAGAAATTCAGATAACATAATGTATTATGGAGGTTCGCCAGTACCAGTTGGAACAACTGGAAAGTTACCTGATTATGTAAGATATAAGAATATATTAAATCTTTTATTTCTATTTTCATATTACCTCCAATTAAAAATGTCGGTGGACTAACTTACCCACAGTGCTTTTTACCTCTCGAAGTATCAAAATCTATGGTTTAAAACTAGATTTAAAATATAGGCTATCACCCTTTGCTAACTTGTATATTAGCCACATACACTTCTAGTTCCTTCTAATATATATATAAATTCTTCCGAATTACCATGGCTATAATAGTCTCTCCCACTTTTCACCATCTATACCTATTTCATAAATTATAGGTTCCATATCTTTTGTTGCTTGCAAGCAAAATTATATTTAGAGAAATTTTCCAGACTATAAATTTTATATAATATCTATATCAATTTTTTTGGAGGGATATTATGAATTTAGTAGTATTAGAAAAATTTTAAAAAAAGGAAAATGTAGAAATTTACTTAGAATATCTTAACAGTTGCAAAAAGTAGCAACTGGGAGACATGGGAAACAACTTATAAAAACATATTGTAATAATTTTTAAGTTATTCCTAGTATGGTTTCAAAAAGCTTATAAAAAAATAGATTACTTCTTAGTAAGGATACACTGATGGAAATGCCAACAATAATAGAAAGTTACAGAAATTATTGTAGAAACTTAGGAAATTCTAAGAGGACATTGATGAATAAAACTACGGCAATTAGTACATTTTATGCTTGGTGTGTTAGAAGAAACAAAATAAAGTATCATCCATTTTCAGAGAAATTGGATAGGTTAAGATTTACAGAAAGAGATAAGATAAGGAATAGCTATTTTTTTAACAACAGAGCAAATACTTACTGTTCGTTTATATATGCAGGTTGAAACTAAAAAAATATGATTTACAAGATAGAATTTTATGGGAACTATTCTTAGATAGTGCCTGTAGGATATCAGCAATTCAAAACTTAAAAATTAGAGCAATTAGACTTAGAAAATGGATACTTTTACAGATGTTAAAGAAAAAGAAGGTTATATAGTAAATGCTTTCTTTTTCAAAAAGTGTAAAGAATTACTTAAATTATGGTTAAAAAGAAAGAGAAGAAAAAAAGAATTACATCTGAATGGCTATTTATTACAAGATATAGGAAAGAATATAGACAGATGACACAGGGAGCAATTAGGCAAAAGAATAAAAAAAGCTAGGAAAGATACTAGGGATAGAAGATTTATATCCACATACATTAAGAAAAACAGCCATAAATCTTATTAATAATTTAGCTGGATTAGGACTTGCTTCTAGTTATGCAAATCATAGCAGTAGTGGAGTTACAAGTAAACATTATATACAAAAACAAGTGCTACAGAAATAAGAAATACTCTTATAGTAGCAAGGAAAAAAATTAGGTATTTTTAGCAAAAAGTATGGAGATTTTCAAATTTATACAGATTTTTATATTTAAATATTTGTTGATTTGAGAGCTTTATTTATATAAAATTTTCTTAGATTTTATATTTAAGAAAAATTTATAAAAATAAACTCAAAAGCAACAAAATTTAAACCTTAAAATCTTATATAAATTTGAAAATCTATTCAAAATTGAAAGGAGAAAAATTATGTTCTACATATATACAAAAGAAAAAAATAGCAAAAGTAAAATTTACTGTAAATTTAACAGCTAAGGAAGTAAAAAGAGTTTATGGGAAATAATTTATTTTTTTAGATTATCCTGAATTAAAACAAAGATGATTATATAGTTGTTGAAAGTAATGAAGTTTTTAAGCATCCAACTTATGATAGTATAACTAATACTATAAGAGAAATGACTAGAAATGAACTTATAGAAGAGGATATAGAAATTTCACTTGCTCCAGGAGAATATATAGAAAATAAAAAAATTAAAGTCTATTCCACAACCAAGTATTTACCATACTTGGAATACTGGAACACATAATTGGGATATAAATATGGAAGATGTTAAAAAGAACTTTCAGACATAAGTTCAGAGAAATTCTGTTGGAAAAAAATGTTTGGTTCTTATGAGCATAATGGTAAGATTTTCCAAATGAAAGAATATGATGAAATTAATTTTTATGCGTGTAAAAATGGCATTAGACATTGCTGGAGAAACAGAAGACTATAGTGTCATTCAACAAGCCTTAGTAACATTGGGGAATACCAATAACTGAAGAACTTGAAGAAAAAATAAAAAGGTGCAATGAAAGTTGGAAAGCTAAAAAAATCTTTTTAAAAAACTTTAACAACTCCTTGGAGATTAAAAAGATGATTCTGTTGTAGATATGCCTCTTGGAGAATTAAATTTAATTTATTTTTTTCTTGGATACTAAGAGTTATAACTGCACAAAAACAAATACACTGATATAACAAAAAAATATTAAAAAGTTAAAACTGTTGAAGAACTAGAAGCTATTAAATGGGAATAAAAAAGAAAAGAGGTAAAATATGAAAAAAATTCGCATTAGTAATTGGACATAATCCAAGAGGAAAAAGGGGCATACAGTAAATATCTAAATTTATCTGAATATGAATACTGGAGAGATGTCTAGTGATGAGATAAATAACTTAGATGATAATATTGATATTTACTCAAGAAAAAGCTGAACAAAAATTACATTCAAGAAATGAAACCTGTTGTTGATGAAATTAATAAGCATAATTATGAATTAGCTTTAGAATTACATTTTAATGTTGCTTCTCCACAAGCAAATGGATGTGAAAGTTTAGTTTATTTTAAGAATGAACAAGCTAAAAAAATATGCTGAACTTTTTATGAAAAAAATTAAAAAAACTGAGTATGGAAGCAATATAAGAAAAGAATGGAACAAATTAAAAGAAAAGAAAAATAGATAAAAATGGTAAGGAAGTAATGATAGAAAAGACAGTAGAAACAGAGGGATAATCCTCATTACTGATTCCAAAACGAGAGGAGGTTATGGAATATGCAATACAAATTGTACTTATGTTTTTGTTGAACCCTTCTTCGGAACTAACGAAGAAGCAAGTAAATTTAAAGATGTAAGAAAAAAATGGCACATTTTATAGTTGATTTTATAAATAGTATTAAAAATTTAGGAGGTTTTTAATTATGGATAAAAAAATTAATATGGCAAGTTTTAGGATATATATTTTCAGTAGTTACTTATATTGCATTGACTTGGAGATATAAAGGAAAGGAAGAAGCAACAACTGAAGTAAGAAATGAAGTAATGAAACAAGAATTGACTATACAAGGAAAAAGGTCTAGGAAACCTTAAAAAAAGAAAGCAGTTCAAGAATTTGTTTCTAAATTACCACCTCATGTAAGAATTTTTTTGTTAATGAAAAATACAATAGAAAGCAGTAGTAAAAAGAACTACAACCAATTTTTAAAAAATTAAAAGAGGGGAAAGATAATGGAGATAACAAAAACTAGTGACACATCCACTTTTATGATGGAAAAAGATATGAGTTATTCCAGGATTATATTTATGAGTTAATGGGTACAGAATTACTGTACCCAAAGGCTTTATAACAGATCTAGCTTCAGTCCCTCGTTCATTTTGGACTATATTCCTCCATTTGGAAAAATATACTCCAGCTGCTGTTATTCATGATTTTTATAGTAAATATAATAACACAGGGTTAAAACAGAACCTTATCTGATAAAATTTTTCTACACATTATGAAGGAGCTAGGAGTAGGGTTTCTAAAAAGAAAGGCTATGTATAGAGCTGTGAGAATGTTTGGAGAAACTTCTTGGAAAGATAAATTAGAAAATGAAGGGTATAAGGATAAAGCCGTAGTAGACAGAACAGATGAAGCAGTATCTTATTATAATCATTGGAAAAAGATACTTAAATTATAGTTAGGGGTTGGTATAGTGGGGGCAATTATAGTAAAAAAATATGGGCATATTTTTGTTGCCTTTCTAATTTGGCTTATTGGTGGATTTGATACATTAGCAAAGGTTTTAATAGGTTTAATGTTAATTGATTATGCATCAGGAGTATATGCAGGATATAAACTAAAAAAATCTAAATTCAAAAAAAGAGCCTACAAAGGAATAGAAAAAAAGTTATGGATTTTAGCTTTATTGTGTGGAGCATCTTTAATGCATAGATTAGTTCCAGACATTGGCTTTAGAAATTTAGTTGGAATATTCTATTGTGCAACTGAATTATTAAGTATTATAGAAAATGCGGCAAAATCAGGAGTACCCATTCCTAAAAAGTTAAAGAAAGCATTAGAACAGTTAAAAGATGAAGATAAAGAAAAGGAAGAATAAAAAGGGCAGGGAAAAATCCTGTCCTTTTTTTATTTTAAAAATTTAAAGGTTCAAAAATATCTTGACTTTTTGAACCTTTAAAAGTATAATAGATATATAAGGAGGTGAGAAGATGTCCACTTTAAAGGAGATATTGGAGATAATCTTTTATATCTTATCCATCATTGTTCTTATTAGGCAATTGAGAAAAATAAGATATAATAAGAGAAAGGAGGTTTGAGAGTAATCTCACTCCTCCACTCTCCCCTATCTTCCTTTAGAAAAAGGAGTGATAAAATGGAAGTATTAAGAGTCATAATGATATATTACAACCAATAACATTGATACTGGTTATAATTGTATTAATAAAACTAAATAAAAGAAATAAGCCCTCTTAGTTAAACTAAGAAGGCTCAAAAATGTCCACTTTAAATTTGTAATTAATTATAACATTTATAATAACTAAAATCAAGGGAGAAATTATGAAAGATAAAAAAGATAGGAAGACCTCCAGCAAAAAGATCCTATCAATCATAGTATAAAAAAATAGGATTGAATGAAGAATTATATGATAAAAGTTATTGAATATAGTAATAAAAAAATGGTGATTCAATAGCAGAAATAGTGAGAGAGGCTTTGAAAATATTTTTTTAAAAAAATAAGGAGTTGTTAAATATGAAATATAGATTTCAAAAAAATTTAGTTTAGAAGATTTAGAAAGAGAAATACCAGCTATTTTTAAAGAGTGAAAATGGTAATTTAGGAAACTATAAAAATGAACATTATTTATACTGGATAAGACCTAATACTGACTACTTTGTAAATATTGCATTAAATGATAATGAAGCTAAGGAAGCTAATTTATTTAAAAAGAAGATCTAAAAAGCTTGGGATAAATTTTTTTCTAGAATTTTTAGGCAAAAAGTGGGATAAAAAAATATACTATATTGGGTTTGGAGATAGTATAAGAACAAAAACTTGGAAATGGGAAAAATTATTAAGTTTATTCAAAGAGAATATTTTATAACAGATAAGGATATTCATAATTTACAAAAATTATTCTTTAATTTAAAAAAATAAAGATTATAAAAAGCTAATATATTTCAATTAGTTTTTAGATGATAAAGAAGCATTGGATGCGAATTTAATGCTAGGATATTATTATAAGGAACAAGCATAGAAGCTAGGATCTTATTCCTGCTTTTTTTATAATTGAAAAAAATAAAAAAAGATATAAAAAAATATCTTGCCTTTTTCTAAATATATAAAGTATAATAAACATATAATAGTTAAAGTTAGTAACTTAAGATATTAGCGTGAGTGAAAGAAGGATAAAAAAAGATTTTTTTGAAAAAATTTATAATAAACAAAAAGATGACGATAGCTACAAAAAAAGATTAAAAAAATTAAAAATTATCAAAAAAATATATAATATAATACAGTTCAAATCCTCTCTCACCGCCATATTATTAATAGTAGTTAGGTTGATTTACCTAACTTTTTTATTCTTACATATTTTTTTCTAATTCAACAAGAGCTTTCATCATAAATTTACTATTAGACATATACTAATTCTTTAAAAAAATTATTTCCTTAATAGTTGCTTCTAAATTATTCATCAGTCCTACCCATTTCATTTGATCATCTATTTTTAGTTGCTCTGTTAATCCCCATTCTTTTTTTCATACTTGGGAGCATATTTTCCCTCATTTGTTCAGCTTCTTCCTGTATTGAAAGTAGATGTGACATCAATTCGCCAGTTGCTATAAAAAAACTAAGTATTTATCTTTATCGTAATCTTGAAGATATTTTTAGTCTTGCCCTTCCTATTGAATTTAATTTACTATTATCTATATCTTCAAATTCTATATCAGGGATTAAAAACTTCAACATTATATTCTTTATCTATTTCTACAAGTCTATAGGCTCCACCCATTTTTCTCAAAAAAATACATTCTTTATTTACAGGGTAATAAAGACCATTTTCAACAATATACTCCTTACCAGCTAATATTTCTTTCTTCATTTTTAGACCTCCTTGAATGGCGTTGGTTTTAAAGTGTTTATACAGTGTTTTTTTGACATTAAATTTCTTTCAATTAAGTATAGCTTGCTTAAGATAGTTTTGTCAAAGGTGTTTTTTTAACTTTAAACACTTTAAAAAAAGGTATATGAAAAAAATTTCTTATATTTACCAATGAAAAAAATAATATACAAAAATTAATTGATTTATAAATAAAAATTTCTATATAATAAAAATAACAGTAAAAAAATTAGTTAACAATATTATTTTTAGAGTTTAATTTAAAAAGTTAACTTTTTATTTATAAAAATATCTACATTATCATTTTTTTAGGAGGGAATATTATGGGATGGTTAAAAAAATCTTGTAACTTTTTGGGGGCTAGTGGAAGAATTGAAAAAAAGTAGATGAGTATGATGATTACATCTATGAATATAACCAATTATACTCTCAAATGGAGAAAAAAAGGAAGAGCTCAATAAAACTTTTAGAAATTTTAGTAGGAAAAAAAGTAGAAGCTATAAAAATCTCTAAAAAATAAAAAAATTTCTGAACTTTTAAAAAGGAAAGGATAGAGAAGCAATTCTTGAAGAAATAGGTGACAATCAGATAAAAACAAAAATTTTTTTATGATGTTGATGAAACTATTTCAGCTGCAGATATTGCTATGAATACTGGAAAAAGGTCTTTCAGCTGGGATAGGAACAGCTGTTGGAGCATGGGCTTTAGTGTCTACATATGGAGTAGCTTCAACTGGAACTGCTATTGCAACTTTAAGTGGAGCTACAGCTACAAATGCGGCTTTAGCTTGGTTTGGTGGAGGTTCTTTGGCAGCTGGTGGAGGAGGAATGGCAGCTGGAAGTGTTGTTCTTGGAGGAATAGTTGCAATACCAGCTTTTAGCTTTTAACTGGCTTATTTTTCTCATTTGAAAGCTAACAAAAAAATAAAAAGAAATAGAAGAGAAAAATATGAAGTTAGGGAAGCAAACTCTAAAAATTAAAAAGTAATATTTCTGGAATGGAATTTGCTGATAAGAGAGCTGTAGAAATAATAGATAGTTTAGAAAAAAAGGAAAAGAAGTTTTTTTGAATCAGAATTAAAAAAAGCATATAATAAAAATATATCCAATTCCTTTTTCAGCTTTATTTAAGTCAATAAGAAAAACATATTTTTAGAAAAGCATATTTTTTTCTGAAGAAGATGTAGCTGAAATAAAAATATATAGGAGAAATAGCAACAAATTTTGCACAAATTATTGATAGTAAGGTTTTTTTTAGGAGGGAAAATGTTAAATAAATTAATTTCATTTGTTAAAAAAATAAAGCATTAGATGTAGTTACAAATAGTACAGATCCAACAAGTTTTTTTTACTAATTTAGTAGAGGTATATAAAGAAGGAAAAAAGAACAGAATTAGAGATAGAGCAACTTCGTTTAAAAAAAGAGGTTTTTACTTACAGAAATAGAAAAAATATGATCTTTACAATAAAAATATTTACTGAAGTTTTTGTTGAGAGAAGAATGGCTATTCAGAAATATTTTGAAATTATAGATAGAGGGCTTGCAGAAAAATAATAGAGATTTAATTAGTATGGGTTTATCACACTTGAGTCAACTAGTTGCAACTAGTCCATTTTCTGATGTAGCTACTCTTTCAAAAAAATTAGAAAGCAAGGAGATAATAGAAATATAAAAAAATCTTACTCTTTTTTTATTTTTAGTTATACATTAATTATAAAAAATGGAGTGGAAGTAAGGAAATAAAATTTTGAGGAGTTAGATATGAAAAAGAATTTTTTTATTTATGTTTTTACTCTTTTTAGTAAATAGTATTTTTTTCTTATTCTTCTATAAAAAGCTGTGAATGAAAAAGAATTACAAAAAAAGTATTCAACAAGAATAAAGAAATTATAGTTGTTTATAGGGCTAGCATTAAAAGATACTATTCCTAAAAAAATATATTGAAAAATATTATTCCAAAGGAAAAAAATTTAATATCTCAAATGATAATCATATAAAAAAATACAATCAAATATAAACAAAAAAATAAGTTAGAAGTATTAGCGAAATATATACTCCAAGTGGAGATATAATAGTAAAAAAACAGAAATTAAATTAAAAAAAGGAAGTTTTGTTTAATGAAATAGAAAAAGTTAGTTCAAGAGATAAAAGATAATGAAGCTAGCAATCAATCAGATATTCTTAATAATAAATTTAGTGAAAACTTTGAAGAGAATGTAAAAATCTTTTATTTCTTATTCATATTATGATGACAGAAGTCTTAGCTCTAAGACAGAATATGACTTTCAAAGAAAAAAATATAACTATGCTTACATACTCTGAAGGAAAAAAATTTTAAGTGAAAGTATAGCTAAATATAAAGGTTCTATTCAAGATGAAAAATATGGATATAGATTTTTATGAAAATTTATCTAAAAACTTATACTAAAATGAAAGTAAAAAAAGTTGAAAAATGGACAGGAAGTTAGAACTTTTTATCCTAATGGAAAATTACAATCTGTTGGAATTTATAAGGATAATATTTTAAACGGAGTCTATAAAGAATATGATGACAGTGGTAAAATTAATAAAAAGAAGTTAAAAAAATAATGGTTTTATAGAAGAATAAAAAGGAGAAAAAAATGTTTGTAAGAACAAGAAGATTAAGAAGAAATGCACTAACAAGAGAAATGGTGAAGAATATAAGTATAGAAACTAGTTCACTTATCTATCCTTTGTTTATCTGTGAAGGGAAAAATATAAAAGAGTGAAATAGAGTCTATGCCTGAACAATTCAGATATTCTTTAGATAGATTAAATGAAGAATTAGATGAATTATTGAAGTTGGGAATTAATAATATTTTACTTTTTGGAATACCAGCTCATAAAGATGAAGTTGGAAGTCAAGCCTATGATAAAGAAGGGTATAGTTCAAAAAGCTATAAGACATATTAGAAAAAAATTATTCAGACAAATTTTTTTAATTATAACAGATGTGTGTATGTGTGAATATACTTCTCATGGACATTGTGGAATATTACATCATCATGATGTGGATAATGATGAAACTTTAAAATATATAGCTAAGATAGCTCTTTCTCATGCAGAAGCTGGTGCAGATATAATAGCACCTTCAGATATGATGGACGGAAGAATAGCCAAAATTAGAGAAATTTTAGATGAAAATAACTTTAAAGACATACCTATAATGGCTTATAGTGTTAAGTATTCTTCAGCATACTATGGTCCTTTTAGAGATGCTGCTGATTCAGCACCAAGCTTTGGAGATAGAAAAACTTATCAAATGGATTTTAGAAGTACTAATAATTTCTATGCAGAAGTGGAAGCAGACTCACAAGAAGGAGCAGATTTTATAATGGTGAAGCCAGCTATGGCATATCTAGATGTTATAAAAGCTGTATCAGAAGTAACTCATTTTACCTATAGTTGCCTATAATGTAAGTGGAGAATATTCTATGGTTAAGGCAGCTGCTAAAAAAATAATTGGATAGATGAAAAGAAAATTGTTATGGAAAATATTTTTTTGCAATAAAAAGAGCAGGAGCTGACATAATAATAACTTACCATGCAAAAGATATTGCTAAGTGGTTGATTACTAAATAAAAAATTATGTATATTTTTGTAAATATATGCTATAATAGTATTATATAAAAAGGGTAACAAAAATAAAAGTACTAAAAAAATGTTAAAGGAAGTGGTAGTATGAAATTATCAATTCACGGAAGAAAAAAATTACTTTGACTGATGCAATCAAAAAAATATGCTGAAGAAAAGATCTCAAGAGTAGAAAAAAATTTAATGATTCTATATTAAAGATCGATGCAACCTTAGTTGTTTCTAAATTGAAAACAGGAAATGCTCATGTAACTGAAATTCTAGCTTATTTAAGTGGAAGTACTTTTTAAAAAGCTACTGCAACAGAAACTGATTTATATGCTTCAATAGATAAAGCTGTAGATATTATGGAAAAATCAATTGAAAAAACATAAGGAAAAAAACGTAGTAGAGCTAAAGTTCAAGATGACACTAGAAAGAAATCGTATAGTTTTGATTACATAGTAGAACCTGAAGAAAAAAATTTCTGATGAAAAGAAACTTGTAAGAGTATATCTACCTCTAAAAACCTATGGAAATATCTGAAAGCAATTTTACAACTTGAGTATTTAAATAGAGTTTTCTTTGCTTTTACTAATTCAGAAACAGGGAAAAATGGCTGTAGTTTATAAAAAGAAAAGATGGAGACTATGGAGTTATAGAAGAATAGTTTTAAATAATTAGGAATATCAAGAGAATTATTTTTAAGTTGAAAACTTAAAAATAGTTCTCTTTTTTTCATTAAGATAATGTGAATTTAAAAAGGTTTAAATAAAATAGTATACAAGATTCTACAGTAATTCTTTAGTTGTAATAAAAAGTAGATATAATAAAAAAACATTTTATTTGCATTTTGTAAAAAAACAATATATAATATAAATAATTACAACAATTATATTTTTATATTATATAGATTGTTGTAAAAAATAATTACATATTGGAGGTACAATAATGGGATTAATAAATTATATTCATGAAAAACGTCTTGAAAAAGAAAGAGCTAAAAAGAAATGAAAAGATAGTTGGAACATTGAAAGTTCTTGCTGGTGTAGGAGCAGGAGTTACATTAGGTGTTTTTATTTGCTCCAAAATCTGGAAAAAGAAACTAGAAAAAAATATCTCAGATGCCACTAAAAAAAGGACTTAATTATGTAGGTGAAAAATCTTGCTAATGCTAAAAAAATTATATTGAAGAGAAAACTTCTGATATAAGAGAAGCTCTTGCTGAAAAAAATATGATGAGCTTACAGATGAAACTATTTCAGAAAAGGTTGAAGAAATTGAGGAAGAAATAGAAGAAGAGATTGAAGAAGTAGCTAAAAAAAGTTGAAGAGAAAAGCTAAAGAAGTAAAAGAAAAAGGCAAAAAAAGTAGTTAGAAACTAGGAGGAAATATGGTAACAATAAATTTAGATATGATTTTAAAAAGTTCTTCTAGGTATTTCACTTTGCAGTATTGCTTATATTACTTTTTATAATATTAATAAAGATAATTTCTATTGTCTCAAAAAAATAAATTCTCTATTAGAAAAGAATAAAGAGCAAATAGAAAAATAGTATTAGTCAAATTCCTAATTTGGTGAAAAAAATAGTGAAAGAATATTAGAAAATACTAATGATAATTTAGAAAAAGTAAATATACTAGTAGAAGATGTTACTGATATATTAAAAAGCTTCTAAAAAGAAATATTGTCAATACTTCTAGTAGTGTGTCAACTACTTTAGAAAAATATTAAAAAAATGTTTCTAGCAATGTTGCAGAATCTAGTAGATATATTGCTAATAATTTTGCTGGAAAAAAACTAGTGGAAGTAGCAATAGTGGTGGAATCATGGCTACAATCGATACTATTTTAGATTGTTGGGATATATTTAAAAACATTGCTTAAAAAAAGAAAAAAATAGTTAGGAGAAAAATATGGGAATAATAGCTTGGCTAATACTTGGAGCTTTTTTTCAGGGTGGATAGCTAGTATAATAATGGGTAAAAAAATGCATCAATGGGTGCAATAGCTAATATAGTAACAGGAATTATTGGTGCTTTTATTGGAGGAGTTGTTTTCAACTTTTTGGTGCTCAGAAAGTAACAGGATTAAACCTTCATAGTGTTTTTAGTATCTGTAGTAGGGGCTTGTATTTTACTTTGGATATTAAATAAAATTAGCAAAAAAATAAAAAAATATTAATTAAAATAGAAAAATAGGCACATGGTGCCTATTTTTTTCGTTTTTAATAGGATATTATTCTCATAAAAAAATCAGAGTAAAAAAATATTAAAAAAATTTCTATTGACAAAAGCGACTCAATGTTATAAAATTTTCTGAACTTAAAATAAAAAGATGATGGGAGGAATGATAGGGTGAAAAGGAAAAAAATTGGGAATTTCCGACAGCATACACAGTATTATTTTTTTAATTTTAATTTTTGGTGACAGTGCTAACGCACATTATACCAGCAGGAAAAATATGATAGGCTCTCTTATCAAGAGAATACAAAATGAGTTTGTTATAGAGAGTTATGGAAAAGATGATGAAAAAAATTAGCAGCGACTCAAGAAACTTTGGATAAGCTAAATATAAATATAGATGTAGAGAAATTTACAAATGGGACTATAAAAAAACCTATGGCAATTCCAAATACTTATACTAAAAGTAAGTGGACAAGCTCAAGGTGTAGATGATTTAATTTTTAGCACCAATTTCTGGATTAGCTGATTCTATAGATATTATAATTTTTTTGTTTTAATATTAAGTGGTATAGTGGGAATAGTGAATAAGACAGGAACTTTTTTTCTCTTGCTATGAAGGCTATATCTCAAAAACTAAGGGAAAAAGAATTTTTACTTGTTATGATAAGTTTTCTTTTCTTTGCAGCAGGGAGGAACAATTTTTTTGGAGCTTGGGAAGAAACAATACCTTTCTATTCTATACTTATACCTTTATTTTTTTAGTAAATGGTTTTGATCCTTTAGTTCCAATGGCAACTATATTTTTAGCTTCTGCTATAGGTTGTATGTTTTCTACAGTAAATCCTTTTTCTACTATAATTGCATCAAATGCAGCTGGAATTTCTTTTTAATGAAGGTTTAAAATTTAGATTTGGAGCTCTTGTAGTATTTTTCACTAATAACTTTAACATATCTTTATAGATATATTAAGAAAGTTAAAGAAAATCCAGAAAAAAATCTATTGTTATTGAAGAAAAAAAGATGAAATTAATGAAAGATATTTAAAAAGATTATCAAGAAGAAACAGGTGTAAAAATTTAATTGGAGTAAAAAAATTAATATTATTCTTATTTGTAGTTCAATTTGCTATTATGATATGGGGAGTAGCTTCGCAAGGTTGGTGGTTCCAAGAGGCAGCCGCTCTATTCTTCCTTGTATCAATAATAATTATGCTTGTATCAGGTCTTAGTGAAAAAAAGAAGCTGTTAATGCTTTTATTGCTGGAGCTTCTGAAGTTGTTGGAGTAGCTTTTAATCATAGGATTAGCTAGAGCAATCAATATTGTTATGGAAAAATGGGATGATTTCAGATACTTTACTTTTTTTATTCTTCAAATCTAGTTTCAGAAATGGGTAAAGGATTATTTGCAGTAGTATTATTGTTTATATTTGTATTCTTAGGAATTTTTATTCCATCAACATCAGGATTAGCAGTATTATCTATGCCAATACTTACACCTCTTGCTGATACTTTAGGACTATCAAGAGCTATTGTTGTTGATGCTTTTTCTTGGGGACAAGGATTAATTCTATTTATTGCTCCAACAGGATTAATATTTGTTGTTTTACAAATAGTAGGAATACCTTATAATAAATGGTTAAAAATTTGTAATGCCACTTCTAATAGTTATTACAATACTGACAACTATTATGATATACATTTTATCAGTATTCTTTAGATAAAAATAAAAAAAGTAAAAAAATAATTCATTACTGAGTAGATTTTCTTAACGATAAAAAAATCAAGAATTCGCTGTAATTTCGGAAACTTGCCAACAAGTTGGCTTCGGACACTCCGACAATTACTCGGCTCATTCTATTTGATTTTTATCTAAAATCTACATTCGTAATTTCATTTATTTTTTTACTTTTTTTATTTTGTAATATTTTTACTTTTTAAATTATTTCTGTAAAAAGTGTATTGTTCATTTTTTTCTTATCAAAAGAATAGATGTAAGTTTTTCTGCTTTCCACTTCAACTTCTTGAGTAGAAGGAGCATATTGAGTAGTAACTGTTTTAGAGAAAAACCTGGTCTAGTTTTTTTCAAAAAGATGAAGTTATTCTGTGATTTCCGGGTGTAAGGTAGAATCCTTGTTTAAAAACCTTCTGCAAAATGAAGTCATTGGATAATTATCATCAATAGCAATAAGTCTTATGCTACTTGGAGTAAATATTGAACCAAGTAAACTTGAAGTTTTTTTCCAATATATACTTTTGGCAGCCTTAGGATTTTTCTAACCATTCAAGCAACTCTTTTTTTCTTCTGTTTGCATACATATACATAAAAAAATTTGATATCCAACTCCAAAAATAATAAATATAGCAACATAAATATATATATTTCTCATAATTTTTCTCTCCTTTAATTTTTATTACTTATCTTTTTTTAATGTGTTTAGTTTATTAACTTGTTCACCAGTTAATTTTAAATCAGCTAATAGACATTTAAACTGTCCAATACCAATTAATTCACAATCAATAATAGTTTCATTAGCATTTTCATCAATAGCATAGAGAGTACATTCTGTATCTCCTCTTGAAGAAACAGTTCTCGCATCGAAAATAATATTTACTGAATTCATATACATCTTCTTTTTCCATTTTTAACAATAAGTTCTTTTATCAGTCACAATAATTGTGATAAAAATTTCCCAGATTACTAACCATATGTAAAAATAAAAAAATAAGACTAGCTATGATAATTGAAATTGTTTGACTTAACCAGATTTGTGCTATGAAGAAAATAACAAGTGAAAGAACTGCAGCACATAAGAAATTAAAAAATTATTCTATATATTCTACTTTTTATAGACTTTTTCCATTTATTTTCACCTCCCTCTTAGTAGTAAAAAAATATGATAAAGTATAACATAATAATTAAAATTGTCAACAAAATCAAAGTATTATAAATAAAAATATATTTGATATATATATATATTGATATTATATATAGATAATAAAATTGTATTTATTATTAAAAAATAAAAACTAAGTAATGCAAACATTTTATTTAATGTTTGCATCTTTTAGTATCAATAATTATAGTGACAGGTCCATCATTTAAAAAGTTCAACCTTCATATCAGCACCAAATTCACCTTCTTGAGTTTCTATACCAAAACTTTTAAATTCTTCAATAAATTTTAAGTATAAATCTTTAGCATAATCAGGCTTAGCTGCATCAATAAAAAGAAGGTCTATTTCCTTTTATAGAATTTCCATAGAGAGTAAATTGAGAAATTATTAAAACTTTTCCTTTTTATATCTTCTAAAGAAAGATTCATTCTTTCTTCTTCATCTTCAAAAAAATTCTTAAATTTTTTTAGTTTTGTTAGCAAGCCATTTGACTTCTTTAATAGTATCCTCATGAGTAATACCCAAAAAGAACTAAAAGTCCTTTATCAATTTCTCCTATAGTCTTTCCATCAACGTTTACCTTTGCATACTTAACTCTTTGTATAACTGTTCTCATAAAAAAATCACCTCGTTTATTTTTTTAGATATATAAAGTTCATATATAATGTTTAATTAATACTTTGTAAAAACAAAAGTATGATATAATTAATCAAATAATTTTTTTAAGGTAGGTTAATAAAAATGAATAATGATATTATTTTAACAGAATTTTGCAAGAGTTATCAACTCAGATAGATATCAATATACAGAAAGTGATATTTTTCTTATGGAAAACATGCAAAAATAAGATTGCAGTTTTTGATATGTTTTTAGAAAAAAACAGAAGATGGAGGATTTGCTGTTGTATCAGGAATACAAGAGGTTATCCATCTAATAGAAGTTTTAAATACTACTTCTGAAGAAGAAAAAAAGAAAATATTTTTCTAAAGTTTTTAGAAGAAGAACATCTAGTAGATTTCTTATCTAAGATGAAAATTTACAGGAGATTTATATGCAATACAAGATGGAGAAATAGTTTATCCTAATGAGCCAATAATAACTATAAAGGCTCCATTGATACAAGCTAAAATTTTAGAAACTCCTATACTAAATATAATGAATATGAATTTAGGAATTGCAACTAAGGCATCTATGGTAACAAGAGCAGCAGATCCTGTTAAAGTTCTTGCTTTTGGAAGTAGAAGAGCACATGGTTTTGATAGTGCTGTTCAAGGAAATAAAGCAGCTGTTATTGGTGGATGTTTTGGACATTCAAACTTAATTACAGAATATAAATATGGTATCCCTTCTAATGGAACTATGTCTCACTCATATATTCAAGCTTTTGGAGTTGGAGCTGAAGCAGAAAAAGAAGCTTTTGTTACTTTTATTAAACATAGAAGACAAAGAAAAAGAAATTCTTTAATACTTTTAATTGATACTTATGACACTATCCATATAGGAATTGAAAAATGCTATAAAGGCTTTTTAAAGAATGCGGAATAGATGATAATTATGAAGGAATCTATGGAGTAAGATTAGATTCAGGAGACTTGGCATATCAATCTAAAAATGCCGTAAGAGATTTGATGAAGAAGGATTTACTAAGGCAAAAATTACTTTGACAAATTCTTTAGATGAACAGTTGATAAGATCACTTCGTGAACAAGGAGCTTGTGTAGATATGTATGGTGTTGGAGATGCCATAGCAGTAAGTAAATCATATCCTTGTTTTGGTGGAGTATATAAAATAGTTGAATTAGATGAAGAACCATTAATAAAAAAATTTCAGGAGATGTTATAAAAAAATATCAAACCCTGGATTTAAAGAAGTATATAGAATATTTGATAAAGATGGTTATGCATATGCAGATTTAATAAGTTTAGTTAAAAAAATGATAAAGATAAAGAAAAATTATTAAATAATGAAGACTTCACAATAAGAGATGAAAAATATGATTTCAAATCAAGTCTTATTGAAAAAAGATAAATATACATACACAAAATTAACTAAAACAATATATAAAAAGATGGTGTGATTGATAGAGATTTTATATGATGAATTATTTGATATTATGAAATCTCAAAAACACTATTTTGATTCTTTAGCAAAAAGTTTCAGTTGAAAGAAAGAGACTTGAAAACCCACATAGCTATAAGGTGGACTTATCGTCTGACTTAATAGAATTAAAAATATGGTTTAATTAATAAGATAAAAAAATGTCTAAGAAAAAATATTAATTTTTTTACTTATACTATTTTTCATAATAATGTATAGTAAGGAAAGTACGATGAAATTTGAACAAATAAAAATATATAGAAAGAAAGACAGGAGAAATAAAAAAACAGAAAAAGGTTATGGGAGAAGGAGCATTAAAGTTCCTTTACTACAATCCTTTTTGGGAAATTAGCTTTAAATGCTGTTGTAAAAAGAAAATTTATTTCTGATTGGTATGGAAACAAGATGTCTAAACCTGAGTCTAAAGAAAAGATAAAAGGCTTTGTAGAAGAAATGGGTATAGATATGAGCGAATACAAGAGATCTATAGATGAGTACACAAGTTTTAATGATTTCTTCTATCGTGAATTAAAAGAAGGAGCTAGAGATATTGACTATGATGAAAAGGCAATAGTTTCTCCAGCGGATGGGAAGATTTTAGCCTATCAAAATATAAAAGAAGTCGATAAATTCTTTGTCAAAGGCTCTGAATTTACTTTAGAAGAGTTTTTTAATGATAAAGATCTAGCAAAGAAATATGAAGATGGAACTTTTGTAATAATCAGACTGGCACCAGCTGATTATCATAGATTTCATTTTCCAACAGATGGAGAAATTTCAGAAGTTAAAAAGATTTCAGGAGATTACTACTCTGTATCAACCCATGCAATAAAGACTAATTTTAGAATATTCTGTGAAAACAAAAGAGAATATGCAATACTTAAAACTAAAAAAACTTTTGGAGATATTGCAATGTTTGATGTCGGAGCAACTATGGTTGGTGGAATAGTTCAAACATATAAGGCAAATAGCTTTAGTAAAAAAAGCTGATGAAAAAGGATATTTTCTTTTTGGTGGTTCAACTTGTATCCTAGTTTTTGAAAAAAAGGTAAGGTTGAGATAGATAAAGATATATTAGAAAAATACTCAGAATAAGATAGAAACAAGAATTTATATGGGAGAAAAATTTGGAAATGAAAAACTAAATACTTTAAAAATAGGAGATTTAGTTATTTATGGCTTCTTGATAATATTCTTTTCAATACTTACATTAAAAAAATAGGTAGTTTTAAAAGATGTTAAAAGGAGCAAAAAGCTGAAATATGGGTAGATGGAGAATTAAAATACGTCTATCCTTTACAAGAAGAAGAAAAAGAATATTTTTTTGTTGATACTAATTTAGGTGGCTGTAATGTACAGTTTAAAGATAATATGGTAAGGGTTACAACTTCTAATTCTCCACTTAAAATAGCAGTTAAACAAGGATTTATTAAGTCACCAGGAGAAGTTATAATAGGTATACCAGATAGATTGGTGGTTAAGGTAGTAGGTGATTCTGAAGATGATTCAGAATTAGATTTTTGTAACAAGATAAATTAAGAGGTTAAAAAATTAAATGAATTTAAAAAAATATAATGAAAAATTACAGGAATAATTTTTAATTTTTTTGTGATATTACAGTCATATTTTACAAATCCAGAAAGTTTCTCAACTATAATTGGAAGATGGACAGGATATTTTATGACTTTGATTATGGCTATTTTTATAGCCATTCTTTTTAGAACCAATAGAAAAAAATATTTAAAAAAAGAAAAGCAAGATAAATGATGTTTTGGCAATAAGCCTATCAATAGTTTTTGTAGTTTTAATAGTTATAATTATGTCTTTGATAGTGATACCAGAAATAATTTCATCTTTAAAAAGTTCTTAATGATATGTATCCAGCTATTTCTGAGAAAGTATTGACAATAGGAAAAGATGTAACAAATTATTTAGTAGAAAAGAATATATATACAGTGAATACAGAAGAGCTGAATGATTCTTTTTACTAATTTTATTAGTAATAATACAAGTAATATCAAAAGAATTTGTATTTACCTTTGTTGGAGGCTTAGTTAACTGGACATTAGGTTTTACAAATTTAATTGTAGCATTTACTTTTGGCATTTTTTTAATTTTATTAGATAAGAAAAAAATCTTATAAAAACATTAGAAAATCTTATAAAAAATAATTTTTTTGGAGTGAAAAAAATACTCCTTATGTCATGAATAAATTAAAATTGTCAAAAGATATCTTTTATAAGTTATATCTCAGGAAAAATAATAGTATCTTTTATAGTTGGACTATGTGTATATATAATTTTACTTATAACAGGAACACCTTATGCAGCCTTAAGTGCTATCTTATTAGGTGTTGGAAATATGATACCTTATGTTGGTTCAATTTTTGGAGGAATAGTAGCATTTTTCTTGATTCTACTAGTTGCTCCAATAAAAACTTTGATATTATTGATAGCGATAATCATATCTCAATTGGTAGATGGCTTTATAGTAGGGCCTAAAAATAATAGGTAATAAAAGTTGGTTTAAGCACTTTTTGGGTTATGGTTTCTATGATAATTTTTTTGGAAATTTATTTGGTATAGTAGGAATGTTTTTAGGAACACCTATATTATCAATAATAAAAATTATTCTATGTAGATTTATTAAAAAGAGCTGAGCAAGGAGGCAAGGAATGATATTTATAGCAAGTGCCACAATGGGCTTGGAAAGTGTTGTAAAGAAGAATGCCTTGCTCTAGGCTTTAAAAAAATATAAAAAGTATTTGATGGTAGAGTTGAGTTTGAAGGAGATTTTAAAGACTTAGTAAAAGCTAATATATATTTGAGATGTTCTGACAGAGTTTTTCATAAAAAATGGCAGAGTTTAAAGGCTCTTAGTTATGAAGAATTATTTCAAAATGTAAAAAGCTATTGAATGGCAAGATTTCATAGATGAAAATGGAGAATTTCCAATTTCTTGGGTTAGTTCAGTAAAAATCTAAATTATACTCAAAGTCAGATATTCAAAGAATAAGTAAAAAAAGGCTATAGTTGAAAAACTAAAAAGAAAAAAATATAAAAGAGAAATATTTTTTTAGAAAAATGGGGCATTATACTCTATAAAAAAATTCAATGTCATAAAGATATTTTTTTATAGTTATGTTAGATAGTTCAGGTGAAGCTTTAACAAAAAGAGGCTATAGAGCAGTAAAGAGATTAGCTCCTATAAAGGAAACTTTAGCTGCAGCTCTAGTGTACTTATCAAAATGGAAACCTGATGAAGTTTTACTTGATGCTATGTGTGGGACAGGTACTATTACAATAGAGGCAGCTATGATAGCTAGAAATATTGCACCAGGAGCAAATAGAAACTTTGCTGCTGAAAAATGGTCTGTGATTGATGAAAAAAACTTTGGACAGATATAAGAGATGAAGCTTTCTCTAATGAAGATTTATCAAAAGAGTTAAAAAAATATAGCTTCTGATATAGATGAAAAAAAGTATAGAAGTAGCAAAGGAAAAATGCTGAAAAAAGCTGGAGTTGAAGAAGATATTATCTTTGAAGTTAAAGACTTTAAAAGATATTGAAAGTCCTGCAAAAATATGGAGCAGTAATAGTTAATCCTCCTTATGGGGAAAAGACTTATGAACGATGAAGATACAGAAGAATTATATAGAGATTTTTGGAAAGTTCTGTAAAAAGAATTTAGCTAAAATGGTCTTACTACATAATAACTTCTTATGAAGACTTTGAAAAAAAGCTTTTTGGAAAAGCCAGCTACTAAAAATCGTAAGCTATATAATGGTGGAATAAAGTGTTATTATTATCAATATTTTGGAGATAGAAAAATGGATATAGAAACTAAAATAAAAACTTTATAGACTATGCTAGAGAAGTTTGTCTTCAAAGTTTACTTTTTGGCAGATAATATTAAAGTGGACTTAAAAAGTCAAGATAATCTATATGAAGTTGAAAGAATAGATAATGAAGTTATTTCAAAAATATGAAAATATATATCTTTTTATTAGATGAAACTACACTTTTTAGATATTTATAAAAAGATGAAAAAAAGTATTTGAAAAAAATAGAAGAAGCTATCAAAAATGGCAGAAGATAACAAAATAAAAGATGAGTATATAAAGTCACAAATAAAGAAGAGAAAAAGAGTTAGAAGGTAATTCTGGCTCGAAGTAGTGGAAAGATTTTTTTAAATATAAGATAAAAAGAGCTAAAGAAAATAAAAGGTGATTTAATCCAAAAAAATAAATAAGGTTTTGGATAAAGAAGAAAAAAACTAAACTTAGATTTATCTAATGCTATTCAGGAAGTAGAGCAAATGGAAATAATTGAAAAACTACAACCTGTGAGAGCAGAGTTTAGAAGTTTATCTTTACAGTTTGACAAATGTCAAAAAGAATTAGAAGAGACAGAAAAATAAACTTTCAAAAAAGTGGTACTATGAAATCTATGGTACAACTGACAAAAGAAACTCTTCTAGAAGCATATAATACAAAGTAGAAATTAATTAAAAATTAATTTATATAAAAAAATTTAATGGAAAGGAGGAGAGATGAGTTTACAAGCGATCATCAAGACAAACAAGGGGAGATAAACCTAAATTTATTTTCAGATGTAGCACCTATAACTGTACTTAACTTTGTAACTCTAGCTAAAAAGTGGATACTATAATGGTTTAAAAATTCCACAGAGTTATTGAAGATTTTATGATACAGGGAGGGATCCAACTGGAACTGGTGCAGGTGGTCCAGGATATCAATTTGGAGATGAATTTAAAAGAGAGTAGAATTTACTAAAAAGGCCTACTTGCTATGGCAAATGCTGGGCCAAATACAAATGGTTCACAATTTTTTTATCACTCATGTTCCAACAGAGTGGTTAAACTACAAACATACAATCTTTTGGCGAAGTTGTATCACCAAAGATCAAGATGTTGTAGATAGTATCAAACAAGGCGACACAATGAATGAAATCGTTGTAGTTGGCGATGTGGATAAATTAATAGAGGAAAAATAAAAGAATTCTATACACAATTAAAGAATTTTTTTAAAGATCTAATAATTATCTTTTGTATTTTAAATAAAAAAATATATTGGAGGTAAATTTATGATTTTCTTAAATCCAGTTGTTCTATCAGTTATTGTTATGAGTGTTTTATGTTTATTAAAAGCTTAATGTTCTTTTTAGCTTTAATCGTTTCAGCACTAGTTGCAGGTCTTGTTGCAGGTATGCCAATAGGAGATATTATGAATACTCTTATCGGTGGTATGGGTGGACAATCTGAAACTGCACTAAGCTACATTCTATTAGGAACTCTTGCAGTTGCTATTGGAAATACAGGAGTTGCTAGTATTATTTCAAGAAAGGTTGCTTCTGTTATAAATGGGAAAAAGCTAGTAATTTTAATAATTATAGCATTCTTTGGATCTTTTTCACAAAACTTAATACCAGTTCATATTGCATATATTCCAATATTAATTCCACCTTTAATAAGTGTTATGAATAAATTAAAATTGGATAGAAGAGCTATGGCTTGTTCTTTAACATTCTCTTTAAAAGCACCTTATATTGCCATTCCTGCTGGGTTTGGATTAATATTCCAAGGTATCATTGCAACTCAAATGACAGAAAATGGAATGCCTGTTGATAAACTTGATGTATGGAAATCAACTTGGATACTTGGTGCAGCTATGGTAATTGGATTATTAATAGCAATGTTCTTCTCTTATAGAAAAAAATAGAGAATATCAAGATCTACCATTAAAAGGTATCGAAATTCAAGAAGCTGAAAAAATGGAAACTAAACATTGGTTAACTTTACTTGCAGCTTTAGCAGCATTTGTAGTTCCTGTACTTTATGGATCTCTTCCTCTTGGAGCTCTTGCAGCATTAGTATTAATGTTTGTATTTGGAGTATTAAAATGGAAAGATATTGATAAAACAATAGGTGGAGGAATGCAATTAATGGGACTTATAGCTTTCATAATGCTAGTTGCTTCTGGATATGCAGCAGTTATTAAACAAACTGGAGCAGTTGAAGAATTAGTAAACTCTATTTATGGAATGATAGGTGGAAGTAAAGCTATAGGAGTATTATTAATGCTATTAGTAGGACTTCTAGTAACTATGGGAATTGGAACTTCATTTGGTACTATTCCAGTTGTTGCTGCTATCTATATACCTCTATGTCTAAAAACTTGGTTTATCAGTTCCTGGATCAGTTGTAATTCTTGCTGCAGCAGCTGCATTAGGAGATGCTGGATCACCTGCATCAGACTCAACATTAGGGCCAACATCTGGACTTAACGTTGATGGACAACACGATCATATCTGGGATACTTGTGTTCCAACATTCTTACACTTCAATATTCCATTAATTATAGCTGGATTTATTGGAGGAATGTTATTCTAAGATTATTTAGAAAAATATAAAAATATAAAAAGTATAATGAATTAGGACTGTTACAGCTTGGTTGCACAGTCCTAATTTTTATTTATTATTTCTTTTTCTCTGCTAAGGCAATATATCTGTATACTGTAGATGTTGAGCAAAAATAATTTTTTTAGAGACAAAAATCAATAGAGTCTTTTTAAGTTAAAGAACCCTCTTTCATATAGAGCATAGATGGTTTTTTTCTCTTTCTTGTCTTGTAGGTCTTCCTATAGGGAAATTAAGTTTTAGTATTTACTTCATAATAAACTTTTTCATATATGCGTCAATATCTTCATCTTCATTATCCTCATCAGCTTCCTTTTTAAAGTCATCATATAGGACGTTATATGAAACATCTGATAGATAGTTTTTAACAAACATATCAGGATGTATAATTCTAAGTAATTGACAATTTAGTTCATGGAATTTACTATCATCAAAAATTTACACATAACATACCTACAACTTTTTTTGATTTTTCTTTAATAAGCATGCTAGAAGAACGGATTTTTCTTTCCATTTTTTTAAAAAAGTACAGTATTATTTACCATATTTTTCTTCATTGTTGGAAGATTTATTTTTTTAAAAATGTTAAGAGTTTCACTAGAAATAGTATCTTCTAAGACTCTATCACTAATTTCACCATTAGCTATAGCTATCATTTTAACTTCTTCGCCCTTAATCTCATGTAAAACTATCTCATAAGATGGACCTAAACTCTTTCCTAAAAAAATTGACTAATAATTTATATTGATTTAAAATTTCATTTTTTTCATAGCGTTTCCTCCAAGCCATAATTTAAGTTGCTATAAATATATCACTTTTTAATAAAAAAATATACATTTTTATTGACAATATTTTATTGTGTGATAAAATAATTTTTAAAGATATGTAAAAAGTTACTATTTTTTTTATAAAATGATAATTTTTAGTATATTTTTTTCAATTAAAGAGTGCTGTCCGCTAATCAAAAAAATGACAACCGGGGTACTAAAATTTTTAGGAGGTCTACAATGAAAGAATATTTACTTGATGTACCAGTACCACGCTCTTTTTTCTTATGTAAAACGTAATATCCCTGAAGTGACAGTTGAACAAAGGGAACGTGCTTTAAAAAGCAACTCACTATAATGAATTTGCTTTTTCCAGCTGGAATGTTAACAGTTGATATGTTATCGGACTCAGGAACTACTGCTATGACAGATCAACAATGGTCAGCTATGTTTTTAGGTGATGAGTCTTATGGAAGAAACAAAGGTTACTATGTATTACTTGATACAATGAGAGACTGTTTTGAAAGAGGAGATAATCAAAAGAAGATTATAAATCTTGTTCGTACAGATTGCCAAGACATAGAAAAAAATGATGAATGAAATGTATCTTTGTGAATATGAAGGTGGGCTATTCAATGGTGGAGCAGCTCAACTTGAAAGACCTAATGCCTTCTTAATGCCTCAAGGTCGTGCTGCTGAATCTATTTTATTTGAAATAGTTCGTAAAGTACTTGCAGCTCGTGAGCCAGGAAAAGTATTTACTATTCCATCTAATGGGCACTTTGATACAACTGAAGGAAATATAAAACAAATGGGTTCTGTACCTCGTAACTTGTATAATAAAGAATTATTATATGAAGTTCCTGAAGGTGGACGTTATGAAAAATCCTTTTTAAAGGAGATATGGATATAAAGAAATTAGAAAAAAATTAATAGAAGTTGTTGGAGTTGAAAATATACCAATGATTTATACTACAATAACTAACAATACAGTTTATGGACAAAGCTGTTTCTATGAAGAGTATCAGAGAAACTTCAAAAATTGCTCATAAATATGAAATACCATTTATGTTAGATGCTGCAAGATGGGCAGAAAACTGCTATTTTATTAAAATGAATGAAGAAGGATATAGAGATAAATCTATAGCTGAAATTGCAAAAGAAATGTTCTCTTACTGTGATGGATTCACTGCATCTCTTAAAAAAAGATGGACATGCTAACATGGGAGGAATTTTAGCTTTCCGTGATAAAGGGTATTTCTGGAAGAAATTCTCAGAATTTAATGAAGATGGATCAGTTAAAAACTGATGTAGGAATTTTTATTAAAAAGTTAAACAAATATCTTCTTATGGTAATGACTCTTATGGAAGTATGTCAGGACGTGACATCATGGCTCTTGCTGCTGGACTTTATGAATGTTGTAACTTCAACTACTTACATGAAAGAGTTGAACAATGTAACTATCTAGCAGAAGGATTCTATAAAGCTGGAGTAAAAGGTGTTGTTTTACCAGCTGGAGGACATGGAGTTTATATCAATATGGATGAATTCTTTGATGGAAAGAGAGGACATGAATCATTTGCTGGTGAAGGATTTAGTATTGAACTTATCAGAAGATATGGAATACGTGTTTCTGAATTAGGAGATTATTCAATGGAATATGATTTAAAAACTCCTGAACAACAAGCAGAAGTTGCAAATGTTGTTAGATTTGCTATAAACAGAAGTGTATATTCACAAGAACATCTTGATTATGTAATTGCAACAGTAAAAGCTCTTTATGAAGATAGAGAAAGTATTCCTAATATGAGAATTGTTTCTGGTCATAATTTACCTATGAGACACTTCCATGCTTTCTTGGAACCTTATCCAAATGAAGAAAAAAATAAAAATTGAATATTTTTTTGATGAATTAAGCTGTTGTATTTTCTGTGATTACTCCTCTTTACATAATACTCACCAAAATATACAACGGCTTTTTTTAGATTAAAAAGGAGGTTTATTATGAGTGAGATAGAAAAACGTGATGGCTTTTCCACTAAATGGGGCTTTATATTAGCTTGTATAGGCTCAGCAGTTGGAATGGGAAATATTTGGAGATTCCCTGTTCTTGTTTTCTGCAATGGGTGGAATGACTTTCTTAATTCCTTACTTTATATTCGTAATTTTTTTATTGGTTCTACTGGAGTTATAGAAGAATTTGCTCTAGGTCGTTCAGCTGGTGCTGGTCCTGTTGGAGCATTTGGAATGTGCACTGAGATGAGAGGCAATAGAAGTATAGGAGAAAAAATAGGTATTATTCCAATATTAGGTTCTCTTGCTCTAGCAATAGGTTACTCATGTGTAATGGGTTGGGTTTTTTTAAATATGCTTGGATGTCAATAGATGGTTCTATGTACGCTATGGAATCAAATATGGATGTTATAGGCTCAACTTTTTGGACAAACAGCCTCAGCTTGGGGAGCAAACTTCTGGATAGTAGTAGCATTAATAGTAAGTTTTATTATTATGTCAATGGGAATAGCAAGTGGAATAGAAAAAAAGCAAATAAGATTATGATGCCTGTATTATTTATTCTATTTGTTTTATTAGGAATATATATAGTATTTCAACCAGGTTCTTCTGGTGGATATAAATATTTTTTTACAGTTAATTTAAAAAGGATTAGCTGATCCTAAAGTTTGGATTTTTTTGCTTTTTGGACAAGCATTCTTCTCACTTTCAGTTGCTGGAAATGGATCAGTTATTTATGGATCATATTTAAGTAAAAAGAAGATATACCTAACTCTGCTAAAAAAATGTTGCTTTCTTTTGATACATTAGCAGCTTTTACTTGCAGCCTTTGTAATAATTCCAGCAATGGCAGTTGGTGGAGCAGAACTATCTTCAGGGGGACCAGGACTTATGTTCATATATTTAATTAATATTATGAATAATATGGCAGGTGGAAGAATAATTGAGGTTATTTTTCTATCTATGTGTACTTTTTGCAGGAGTTAGCTCTATTATCAATCTATATGAAGCACCTGTTGCTTTTTTTACAAGAAAAAAATTTAAAATTAAACGTATTCTAGCAACTGCAATTATTCATATTTTTAGGTTGTGCAGTAGCTATTTGTATACAAGGAATTGTTTCTCAATGGATGGATGTTGTTTCTATATACATTTGTCCTTTAGGAGCATTGCTTGCAGCTGTTATGTTCTTCTGGATTGGAGGTAAAAAAATTTGCCGAAGAATCTGTTAACATGGGTGCAAATAAACCTATAGGAAGTTGGTTCTATCCAGCTGGTAAATATGTATATTGTCTTTTTAGCACTTGTTGCATTAATTGCAGGAGCACTTCTTGGAGGAATAGGATAGTAAGAATTGAATATATATTAAAAAGGACTGTTCTTTAGCAGTCCTTTTTAAATTTATTATAAGGTTGGTATGATATCACAAAAAAACTTTTAAAAATTTATTTTGTTTTGCAAATTAAATTTATTTATATAACTATTATACATCTAAAAAAATAAAAAAAGCAAGTGTTTTTTTTAGAGAAAAATTTTTACATGAAAAAAATAAGAAAAAAATAAAAAAAGTAAAAAAATAAGTGAGTTATCTTATTTTTTTACTTTTTCAATATCTTTAAATTTTTATATAGTTTTTTATTTATTGTTTTTTTAGACTTATAGAAAAATAACTTTACTACCTTCTGAATAGCTAACATCCATATCAAAACCATTCCACTCACCTTTTAGCTCTATCATCTGTAGCATTCAATTTTTTTCTTTATACCAATCGATAATTTCATTAGGATCTTTATTGCTTTTTACAGTAAATATCTATTGACGTAATATTTTTCATCCTTGTCAAGAAAAAAACATCATAATTTCTGATTTTTAACTCATCATGAATAGGAATATTTAAACCATCTAGAATTTTTAGGTAGCTTAACTGAACCTAAGTCAGATTGAGCAGAAATTCTTGTAGTACCATCATCATAAAGTAGTTTTTTTCAGCTTTTTCCTCCTGTAAAGTTACTATACAAAGAATATAGAAAGAATCCCAAGCAAAATGCCAATGGAATAAGTACTACCTTTTTATAGCCTTTAGATGTAAAGTAATGTAAAAAAACTTCCAACCTTTTTTTCATAATTTCCCTCTCCTTTTAAATTTTTAAAAATAAATACACTAACTATTATACAACTTTTTCTTTATTTGTAAATAAAAAGCTGTTGCAAAAAGTTAATTTTTATCGTTAAGAAATCTACTCAGTAACGAACTATTTTTACTTTTTGTTAATTTGCAACAGTCTTTATTTTTTTAATAATTATTTAAAAGTATTTCTTTTAAAAAGTTTATCATATTCTCCATTAGCTTTTATTTTATCAAGAGCTGCATTGATTTTTATCTAATAATTCTTTATCATTTTTTTCTAACAGCTATAGCATAGTCTTCTTCTTCAGCAGGTATAGAAGCTATAACAAATTGTTTATTATTAGCAGTATATTTTTTTATGCAGGTTCTGAATCAAGAACTACAGCATCAACTTTATTTTGAGAAAGTGCCATGATAGCAGCATAAGAAGCATTGAATCTTTCAACTTTTACACCTTTGATTTCACTTACAACAGTGTCTCCTGTGAATCCTAACATAACTCCAACTTTTTTTACCTGATAAGATCTTTAAAACTTTTTAGAGATTTGTCAATACCTTTAGTTATAACAACTTGTTTTAGCTTTGAAATATGGTTTTAGAAAAGCAACAGCTTTTTTTCTTTCAGGAGTTACAGACATTCCAGCTATAACCATATCAACTTTTTTTAGTTTGTAGAGCAGGTAATAAACCATCAAATGCCATATCTTGCACTTTGAATTCTAAACCAGTTTCTTTTGAAATAGCATCCAATAAATCTATATCAAAACCAACAACCTTATTTTTTTCAAGGTATTCAAAAGGTGCAAATTCAGCATTTGTTCCAACATATACAACTTTGTTTTTTTAGCAAAAAGCAGAAACAGAGATAACAACAGACAATAAAGACATCAACATTAACTTAAAAAAATTTTTTTCATAACAATCACTCCTTAATATTTATAATTTTTTTACTTTGTTTAAAACCTTATTTAAGAAATCTTTAATTCTTTCATTTGTAGGATTTTTCAAAAAAATTCTTTTAGGGTGAACAATCCTCAATAATTTCACCTTTATCCATAAATAAAAATTCTATTACCAACATTTCTAGCAAAAGCCCATTTCATGTAGTAACTATAAGCATAGTCATACCTTCTTTTTGCAAGATCTCTCATAACATCAAGAACTTCTTTTTATCATTTCAGGATCTAGTGCAGAAGTAGGTTCATCAAAAAGTATTACTTCTGGCTTCATAGCTAAGGCTCTTGCAATGGCAATTCTTTGCTTTTTGTCCACCTGATAATTGAGTAGGATAAGAATTAGCCTTATCTGATAGTCCAACTTTTTCAAGTAAAGAAAGTGCATATTTTTTTCAGCTTCTTCTTTGCTTTCCTTTTTTTAACCATTATAGGAGAAAGAGTAAGATTATCTAAAAACTGTCATATTAGGAAATAGATTAAAGTGTTGAAACACCATACCAACTCTTTCTCTAACTTTGTTGATATCAGTATTTTTTTATCCATTAAATCCATACCATCTATATAGATATGTCCTGAAGAAGGTTCTTCTAATTTATTGATACATCTTAGAAAAGTTGATTTTTCCACTTCCAGAAGGTCCAATTATAGAGATAATTTCACCTTTTTTTATTTCAGTTGAGATATTTTTTTAAAAACTTCTAAATCTCCAAAAATTTTTTTATGTAAATTAGTTATATTAATCACTTACTTTTTAACCCCCTTTCAACTTTTCTCATAAATACAGTGAAAATTGATGTCAAAATTAAATATATAAATCCAACAGCAAGTAGAGGTTCAACTCCTCTATATGTTTGGCTAGTTATAATACTAGCTGATCTTAATAAGTCTATTCCACCAATAAATCCAATTATTGAAGTTTCTTTCAATAAAGTTATAAACTCACTTACAAGAGCAGGTAGGATATTTTTGATAGCTTGAGGTACAATAATTTTTTTCTCATAGTTTGAGAATAGCTAAGTCCTAAAAGCTCTTCCTGCTTCCATTTGACCTTTATCTAATCCTTCAATACCAGCTCTTATAATTTCTGCAACATAAGCTCCTGAGTTAAGTCCAAAAAGCTATTCCACCTATAACTAGTATAGGAGTTTCTCTTAAAAGCTCCAACAAAAGATTAAGTTTGCAAGTATCATAAGTTGTACAACTACTGGTGTTCCTCTTATAACATCTATATAGATATATGCAATTTTTTTGACAAAAGGATTAAAGTTTTCAAGAAATTTGATCCTTTTAAATGGATACCAATGAGATAGCTTTCATAACTGCTAATAAAAAGTCCTAATACTATACCTAAAATTGCTGAGAATAACGTGATACCTATTGAAAAAAATAACTCCATCGACAATATACATATATCTGTCATCTGTTAAAAAGGTATCTTTTCAAAATTTCTAAATACTCCATTCTGACCCCCCCTAAGTTAAAAAAATAAGAATAAAAAAAGGAAATAAATACATATAGTATTTTTAAATTTCCTTATCTATAAACAAAAAAATAATATAAAATAAAAAAACACAGATATACTAGCATCTGTGGTAAACTTTTAAATTATAAATCAAAAAGACGTATAAAAAGCTAAGCTAATATAAATAGATAAGGTTACTTTATTAAATTTTTTTATCTTTCCTTATCATTCTTCTCCTTAGCATAACTTCCTTCTCCTTTCAATTAGTTTTTAACATTATATTATTATGTTTTTGTAAAAAGTCAAGAATTTTTTTGAATAGGCTTATAAAAAAATTTTTGTTTCTATAAGCCTATCCCTTTAAACATTATTAATTTTTAAATGTACTTCTACTATCTCTTATTTCATTTATATCTTCCTTAAACTTTGACATTGTTACTTCTTTTCCATCAACTCCATTATATCCTACTAAGACTTTTTTTATTTTCAGTTTCTTTTTTTGATAGATAATTTACATAGAAAACATAGAAATCTATTTCTTCAAAAATTCATATCTTTGAATATTTCTAAATTTTTTTATTGCTTCACTATCTCCATTGATTACAAATTTATTGTCTTTTTGTTAGTACCATTTTTATATGAAGAATCTGGTCTAAAAAGTAGATAGTCTATTTTTTTATAAACTATCTACTTTCTAATCTCATTTCATATTTAAAAAAATCTAAAAAAATTTCTATCTATTCAAGAGAAATTTTTTTACAAACTCTCCTGTTTCTAGATTTTTGAATACTTTTTTTATATCTCTTGTTATCATATCAAAAAGTAAATTTATAGTTATCTAGTTGCCCATAAATTTCTCTTTTTTTCTATATCAGCATCTAATGTTTTGTTATTACGTAAAAGAGCCATAAATATCTAGTAAATTTTTTTACATTCTAAATAATTTTTTTAATTTTATCTTTTTGGAAAAACTAAAAATCTTTTCCATCTTCTTTTTACAAATGAAAAAAACCTATTATATTATCAGCTAAATCTACTATAACAACTAATTCTTTATATTTTTTTGATAAATAAACTTCTTCAAAAATCATCATAATATAAGTCATATTTATTTATTATTTCATCAGTTAGTGCTATTCCTACTTTTTAAAGTATTATCTATTTGAAAAATTTTTCATCAAATATTTTTTTATTAGTAAGACTTCTCCAAATTTTAAATAAATAGTTACTTCTACATATTCATAAGGTCTATATGCTAATGAAAAAGTTAAATCTTCATACTCTGTATTATTTTTTTATCTAACTTATGTATTATTTCTTTAAGATTTTTCTTCCAAATAAATTTCTTTGTATCTATATTTCATCCTATCACCTTTTTTTATTTTTTTATTTTCAATTACAAATATTATTGTTCCTTTTTTTCTTTATTAGTAATATTATATTTATATTTCTTAGGATCTCCAAAAAAACTACTTTAATACTTCCTTTGTTAGTTCCAAATGTAAAAATAAGGTAGGTTATGGCTAGCACCACTATTAGTTCTCACACTTCCTATATTTACCATTTCTTTATTACTTTCATCAAATACATTTAAATTTTTTTATCAGATATTGTAAATTTTTCCCCAACTCCTTTCCCATTCACTTTTTCTATGTCATTAGGATTTGAACCTTGTTTTATAAATAATTTTTTTACATCTTCCATTGTCATATTTTTTTCAATTTAGCCATTCCTTTTTTTGTTAATAACTCATTAGCATTTTCTACTTTTTCCTTCTGTTGCTTCTATTACTTCAAATTTTTTTTACCATTTAAAAAAATGTATTAGGTTCATCTTCTTTTTATTCCTGTAACATAGCTACTTGTGTTAGTGGTCTTATTTTTTTACCTTCTGTTGTTTTTGTAGTAACATTTACTTTTGGATTATTAGAAGTTGTTCCTTTATTAACTTGTTGACTAGCATTTGTACTTTTTTTGTTGTTCCTGTATCTTCAATAAAAAAACATCTTTTACATCAACTGTTATCTTAGAATTTTTTTATCTTCATATAAAACTACTTCTTTGGAATTCTTTCCTATTTGGGTTACTGTATTTTTTTATTATTAGAACTTCCTACTTTTACTGTAGTTAAGTCTTCTGCAACTACCTCTATTCCATTTTTACTAACCTTACTAACACCTTGTTCTAGTTTAACATAGCTCGAAGACTTATTTCCAAATGTTTTTACCATAGTTGGCACACTACTAAATGCTTTTGCATATACCATAGCATGTTCAGTTGTCATTCCTACACCAAAATTTATAAACTCTTCACTATCACCTAATATTGTCCTTGACAAGCTAAATGCTGGTTTTTCATCTTCATCTATATCCAAAACTCCTAATCTAATATGATCTAATCCTTCTATGGTTTCACTAAATCCAAAAAATCCCTGTGCAGTTCCATGACCCCAACCAATTGGTCCTCCTGCATTTATTTCTACATAAGCAAAGCCCATTCTAAGAAGACCAAATGCTCCTACTCCTACTCCTTTTAATACTCTTTTCCATTTTACATATTCCCTTCTCTCCATAGGAATGCTTTCAGCTAATAATCTTCCTTCTTCTCCTGTTATTACATTCGAATTATTTCTTATGTTTGCTAAGGTATCTTCTGTTGCTTCTTTAGCTACCATAGCTTTTGTTCTGTCTTCTAATTTAGCTCCTGTATAATTAGCTATAGTTTGGTTTCCTGTCTTATTATCTTCTTTACTATAATGTCCAAATTCATGTCCTAAAAGCATTTAGTATTTTATCTCTATCTAGGCTAGCTAACATCTTTCTATCAAATACTACTACATTTGTTAATGTATCTGTATAAAATGGTCCATTTGGATCTGTTACATCTGTCAGTACCATTTTTTTATGTCTGGTCCTGCATATCCTTTTTGCTCTTAGGGCATCATTTAATAACTTATTCATTACTGATACTTGTTTTTTTCTTGAAGAGTCATCATCTATTTTTCCATTCTTTATAGCTTTTTTTATCTAATATTGATAAGTATTCTGGATTTTTTTCTACTTGGTCACCTATTGCTCTCACCATAGATAATTGCTTGTATCTTTCTAGGAAATTTCCTTCAGTTTTCCCTTTATTTTTCTAATGCATCTGTTTGTCCTTTATTTCCTAATGCTGTAGTTAAATCACTTATTATTCCTCCAGCTTTCTTTAATTCTTCTTGCTTTATCCTTTCCTAGTAAATCAGTATGAAGCTCTGCATCTAAATGTCTTTCTTCATCTTTTTGTTACTTCTTGTGCTTTACTAATATCTGTATTAAATCCTAAGTCTTCTGCACTTGTTTTCTTTCCAGATATTTCAAAAATCTGTATTTAAAGCTGTGGCTCTATTTATTTGTTCTTTATCTACCTTATCATATTTTTACTGATACATTTGGTACATTTGTTCCAAAAACTTACTCCTCCACCAATATTTTTCGTATTTATTCTTATCTTCTAAATCTTTTACTACTACTTTATTGGCTGATACTTTTTAATTTATTTGTTTTCACTTTTCAGAACCCATTATTGCACCTATATTTGTTAGGCTATCTGTATCTATTTTTTTCCACCATTCTTAGTTATTAATGAAGTTTGTTTGTTTACCCATTCTTTTTCTCCATTTCCTTTACTTCCATTAATATTTTGCACTAAAATTAGATGGATTCGCTAAGTCTATACTGAATCCTCCACCATATGTGCTATCTTTATTTTTCAGATTTATCTTGTTTACTTTCTATCACTATATTCTTAGCTTTAATATCTACTTTATCTGCTTCAACATTTGCTCCTGATAGAGTTAAATTTTTCTGAATCTGTTTTTAAATTTTCCACCTACATTTATAGTTGAATTTACATAGCTAGTTCCATTTCCTTTTACCTTTTTGCTCCTGCTTGTGAGACTGATAAATCTGCTATTCTTCCCTCTTCAAGATTTACAGATAAACTAACTCCTGTTTGTGATGATGAACTTGAAGAAGTAAATTTTTTTCTTCAGCTGCTTTAATATCTATATCTTTTTTTGCAATTAAACTTAAATCATTTCCTACTTTTACATCAGTACCTGAAATACTAATACTTCCATCTTTAGATTTAATATTCATATTTCTTCCAGCTTTCTATTGAACTTTTTTTCTACACTTTCATTATGTACTGATGATTTTTGATTCACTCTTATTATATGAAACACCAGCTGTAAATACATTATTCATAATTTTTTTAGATTGTCATAGCCAGCATCAGTTGAACCCTTATAACTTGTATCAGCTATTGCAATAGTTGCTTTTGCTCCATCTTTAATAGCTCCCTACTACTTTTAGATGCCTTGTTGACTATATCATAACTATCTCCAGAAAAAAATCTGTAAGATTCTTTATATCTTTTATATTTTCAACAGTATTTACTATTGCAGGATTTACTCCAAAATTTCGCTCCTATTCTTGATGAACTTTGTTTTGTAGTATTATCATAGCTATTATTTGCTGTAGATATCTCTACTCCTTTATCTCCAGAAATATTTATGTCATTTTTTTGCATAGATATCTACTGATTTAGCTTTCACTTTATTTGTTGCTTCTATATTGATATCCTTATTTGATACTATTTGAGAAACAGTTTGATTTACTACATCTGTATCTGATGAAAGTTTGTCTTTTTCCATATGATAAAGAAACTCCTTTTGCACTTAAAGAACCTGAGAAACCTCTTTTAACTTCTTTATGTTTATTATATGATTTTTGTTTCTAATGGATTTATTTCTACATTTTTCCCTTTTTAAATCAATACTTCCACTAGAAACTACTTTTACTCCTTCAAGTAAAAGGTTATTTTTTTGCTATCATATGTTAAACCTTTATCTCCAGCTAGTGTAGCTGATAATATTGCTTTTTTTCAGCATAATTTTCATCTGTTACTGATTTAGAAGTAAGACCCATAAAAACCTTTTTTTAGTTTTTCTTATGATAAGAGTAATTAATATCTTTTACTCCAGCTTGAGTTATATTTCCCTTAGCATTTATTTCTCCTTCTGTATCAGCTTGAACATTGCTTCCTAGAATATTTAAATCTTTTTCACTTATAATATTTACCTTATCTCCTATTACATTAGAAGCCACATTACGAGTTGCATAGGCTACACTTTCTTCTGAGCTAGAACGTCCAAAAACCTTTACTCTTACTATGTTTTTTTCCTTATGTAAAATAGAATCTTTTTCCTGCTACTACAGCTATATCTCCCTTAGCTTGTATACTTGCCTCATTAGTTGCAACTATATTTGAACCACTTATTCCTATATCGCCTAATGATGTTAAACTTATGTCCTTAGCATTTAAATTACTTCCTACATTAGTTCTCTTTTCATCTGATACATAATCTTTTTCCACCATCTTTTACTTTTTTTATCAACAGCTTCAAGATTTCCTATAAGTAGATTCTTTTTTTGCACCTATTTCTATTTTATTTTCAGCTTTTTATATCAGCTCCAAGGTTTTTCTACATTATTAGCAACAATAGAAATATTATTTCCTACAATATTTCCACTTCCTCTAACATCAGTGAAAAACATCATGATAGTCATTTTTCATGTATAGATAATTTCTTACTATTCTTTATATCTCCATTTTCACTATACATAAAAACATTATCATCTGCAACAATATTTCCACCAATATTTTCTATATTTTTCCTTTTGCGATTAAAAGCTATATCATTTGCATAAATTCCTGTATCTGAATATGCTGCATTTTTGATAAATATTTTTTTAGATTTTTATTAATACATTATTTTTTTAGCTATTATTTTTTTCCACTATTATCTACAATAGAAGCATTATTTACAACAAAACTTCCTCCTGCTTTTTATAATATTACCTTGTTCTTCTGTAATTGAATTTAAAGTGTTCTTAGTCAAATATAGCTTAGGTACTAAAACTTTTTCTCCATTGACTACTTCTTCAACATACCATAATATATCTGATTTTAAATTATTAATTTGTTCTTTAGATAGTGCTACTCCTAAAGATAAATTTAAATCTTTTTGAGCTGATACTGCATTATCAAATAGTTTTTTTCTTTCTTCATTGACATTATTTGAATACAAATATCTTTTTCCAGTACCTTCTAATACTGCTCTAGTTATTAATCTATTTTTCATAAAAAGAATCTCCCAAAAGTCTTATATCTCTATCAGGATTGAAATTTTTATTCTTGAGAAAAAAATACTCCGAACTTAAATAGAACCCCTTATCTATCATCTTAGGATTTGTTTCTATTAAATATGAGAATTTTTGGATTTCCTACTTTTTTTATTTATTATGAAAATTCCATTTTCATTTTTTTGGAATTTCTATATATTCCTCTACACTAACAACTGAATCTTTTTTTATTTTTTTTCAATTATTGAATTATTTGTTATTTTAAATGTATCATCTATACTAGCATTTTTTTAATATTGCTATCTTTTTTTCTACCTTTTTTTTACAGTATTAGTATATCCAGATACATATTCTTGATATTCACCATTACCTACTTTTGAAGCATTAATAATAATATTTCCACCAGCGATTATTTGTGTTGGCTTGTCTGAATATAGAGTTTGTTTGTACTCTCTATTTACTGATATATCTGAATGTTTAGTTGTCCAAGAGCCAATTTTTTTCTTTTTAGAATAGCTATATTTCCTCTTAAAACGTAAAATAACTTTAGCTTCTTTACCTTCTCTTGTATTATCAAGTTCTCTAGCATTGATAATAATATTTTTTTCCAGCTAAAAATATCTGCTTCTTGATTCAAGACTTTATTAGCTATATTGAAAGTTAAATTCCCACCTATCTTTAAATATGCTTTATTAGATTTATAATGACTAACTGCTTCTTTTACATTTGATAAATATTTGCCTTCACTCCCATGCCAAAATGAATTTTTTTCTGCCTGTATTACTCAGTTTTATTTCCATTTCCCTATCTACATCATCTAAAAAAATTCTTTGGGTAAATTATTTATATTAATACTGCCTTTACTTCCACTTACCCATTTTATAGCTATGACTACCAGTTAAATAGCCCTTTATTTGTGAAATTATTGGCTGTTATTTCTCCATCTCCAACAGCTTCTATTGTATTGAAAATTTGTAATATCTCCAGCAAAAATTCATATTTAAATTACCAAACGAAGATACATCACCTTTATTTGTAAAAATCTTTTTCCTTCTAATTTCAATGATTCTCTTCCATACAATAGTGAGTTTTTCATTATTTTTTTAAAACTATTATTTCCTTTTTATTTCAGTTTTTCCACTACTTGCTATTATTGAATTATTTTTCTAAATTATTAGCTTCTAACTTCAAATTTTTTTCCAATTAATTCATATTCATTTTTATAGTTTCCTTTTATTTTAATATCTAAATCGCTCTCAGTTATATATGACTCATCTCTTTCTAGCTCATTTGTTTGTATTTTTTTAATAATTTTCCTGCACCTATATTTGTTGTTAAATTAACTTTATTTGAACTTATATCTAATTCATCTTTTTGAAAAAAATGACTCCCTTTAGTTTTTATCATTTTTCTAAAAATGTCACTATTTATTATAGCTTTTCCATTAGTTACAATCTCATTTTTATTACTTAAATTTTTTTACTTTCTATATTTAATTTATTTTTTTAGAAAAGATGATACCATTATTTTTTTAATATCTTTAATATTTATTTTTTTAAAAATATTATTTGATTGAATTCTTTTTATTATTTATTAGAGTTCCATCATTTTTTTAAATTTTTATTCTTAATTGTTACATCATTAACGGCTAATACATCCCCATTATTCGTTATTGTATCTCCTACTAACACCATTTTTTTGATGCTTGAATAAGTGAGTCATTATTTAATGCCCCACTATTTACAATCACATTATTTGTTGCTATTAATTTATCAGTATTTTTCTAGTTTATCTGTCTCTATATTTACATTTTTTTCCAATAAGTTCTTTATTATTTTTTTAATATCTTTTGAATTTATTAATATATCCTCATTAGATTGAATTTTTTTCCATCATTTATTATTTTTTTATTTTGACTAATACTCATATTACCAATAGATAGAATATTTCCCTTATTCAATAAATCTACTGCTTTTCAAATCAATTTCTTCTGTTGAATATATCATTCCTTTATTTACTAAAGTTTTTTTGTCATAATATTTTGCTTATTTGCTGTTAATATTTTTGTGTTATTATCTAGTTTATCAGCTACAATTTCTAATTTTTTTGCAGTAAGCTCATTATTTTTCTATATTATTAGCTATTAACTTGATATCTTTATCTGAATAAATTTTTTTCCTTTTGACTTTAACTCTTTTGTATTAATAGAAATATTGCCATTTGCAAGTATATTATTACTTTCTATGTCTGTACTGTCTATATTGATTTTACCAGAACTTGCTATATCTCCTGTATTATCTATTTTTTTGATTTACTATTTTTTTGTTTCTTTTCCTGAATAAATTTTTTTCCACTATTTGTTAATATTTTATTATTGATATTCAATGATTCTTTTGCTGCTAATTTATTGCTATTATTTATATTATTTGACTTTATGCTTATTTCTTTTTCTGCAACAATCATTCCTTTATTATCAATACTTTTTAGAATTTATGTCTATATTATTTTTTTAGCTTGAATATTAGCAGTATTTGTCAAATCTCCTTTTATATTTAGATCTTTATTTGTAGAAATTAAATTTGAGCTATCGACATTTCCATTTATTGTAATATCATTATTAGCTTGTATTTGTCCAGAGTTTTTTTTGTTTTTACTTTCTATATTGATTGCATTTTCAGCGACTAGTTTATCCCCTATTTCTGTCTCAGTTGATGATATTTTTATATTTCCCTTTGCTTGAGTATCTTTTAAATATACTTTTACCCTTTGATGAGATTACAACATCTCCTTTTGTTGCATAAGTTGGTGCTTCTGTCTTTACTCCAACTCCTTCTTCATTCACTATCACATTTATTCTTCCAGCATAAATTGAGCCTAGTGCTCTAGCATCTAGTGCATATTCTGGTTTATTTGATTGTCCTTTACTACCAAGTTTTAAATTAACTTCTTCACCACCATAAATTGGTCCTGAAATTTCAGCTACTCTTGCTACCAACTCAGCCTTATTTACATTTCTTAAATCAATACCTTTTTCCATCTATTTCAATTTTTTTCCTTTTTCTGGATTTAAAATATTATCTTCACTTCCTGTTGTTAAAGTTACATTTCCAGTATTGATAAAAGCCAGCTCCATTTACATAGATTCCATTAGGATTCGCTAAAAATGTAATCAGCTTTTTTTCCCAGCTATTTCTTGATAACCTTCTATTTTACTTCTATTTACTCCACTTACCTCATTTATTATTGTTGAAGCTTCTTTACCATTTTGAAGATTAGGATTTCCATAAATAAGTCCTCCCAATTGACTTTGTGTTAAATCTTTTGAGTTATTTAAAATTACTCCTTTTCCATCTACATTGTAATCCTTATACACATTATGTGATGTTCCATTTTTTTATCTGGTGCCTCTATATTTACAAGAGGTACACCATTAGATGCTTTATCCATCTTTAAATCTTTACTTGCAGCACTATCTGGAACTATTCCATTAGCCAAGCTTCCAATATGCAGAAATAACATAAATATCGCTATTAACCTTTTTAAATTCCCTCTCATTTTTGCCTCCTAGAATCTGTATGTTAAAGTTGTGTATACTACAGGTTTATTATTCCTAAAAATATGTTGGTTTATCTATTGGCTTTTGCTATACTAAAAACTTCCTTCAAAAACCTTTAAAATATCCTCTTACTCCCACTGCTACTCCTTGAAGTGTTTCTACTTTGTTTTTCATTGACTTTATTATTAAAAAAACTCTTCCATAATCATAAGCAATATATGGCTCTAAAATTTTTACTTCCTTTGTATCCTATCTCATTTCTAATATAGAAACCTTTATCACCTTGTGTAGACTCATCTTTAAATCCTCTTACACTTATATCATCACCTATTCCTATTTTTTTCTTGTGAATACAATATATCTTTTTGAATATTGTCCTCCTATAAATATTTTTATAGTAAAAACTTATGTATTGGTCTATACCAAGATATATTTACATTGTATTTTTCTAAATTGTGCCTTAGGAGTATACTCATCTCTAAATGGCTCTTCATGATCTTTATTAGCTCCAAATCTTTTTTTAAGCCAAAACTTACTGAACCGTTAGCACTTAAAAAGTCCTGAAAAAAACTCTTCCAGTATATGAACTATCTATTGTTAATACTGATAATTTTCCTAGAACTTGAAATTAATCTAATATCATCAATATAGTTTTTTTGAATCTTTCAAACTTATCTCTAGCACCTATATCTATTTTATGGTCTTCATTTCTATGTAACATCTTTCTAATCCCAAATGTCTGAGTTTCAGTATTTCCTGTTGCCTTATATTTTTCTTCCAAGTGCATTTATAGTTCTAAGGTATTCAGAGCTATCATATGAATAACTAAAAGACCAATATTTAAAAGGAATATTCAAGGAAAAAAACTAAAAATTTTTTTAGCATCTCTCTCTTTGTATTGTCTTTGTAATTTTTTTGTTGATATGAGAAATCTAAACTTTCATTTTAAATCCAAAGATATTATGGGTATTTAAAAAAATATCTTATTCTATGTCTTGATGTTTCAAACTGACCTAAATCATTGTAGTTTATTCCAAAAACCTATGGATTTATTATCTCTTTTTATATAGATATCACTATATTCATTTTTTTATCACTGGCTTTTAATATCCAATGTTGAATTATCAGCTAAATTATCAATTCCTTGATCTAAATCTCTGATGTTTAAAAGATTGTTTTTCTCTTTGTGGAAATGTTATAAAGGTTTTAAAAATCGTTTTCCTTACCATCATAAAAAAACTTTATCTATTTTTTTCCTTCTGAAACAAAAAGGGATATTTTTACCATTCTCAAAAATCAGACTCTTCTATATTAAGTCCAACTTTTGTAGTAATATATCCCTCTCAATATATTTATTTTCTAAAACATTCATTAGTTCATAGATATTTTTTTGTTTTCTTCCTGTATATTTTTCGCAAGATAGTTTCTATTTGAAAATCTTCAAAAACTGTATTTCCTTCTAATTTAATTGAAGTTATATCTAGTATTATGTCTTTCCCTCATTTTTCTATACTAGATTCCTTCCTCTCAAAAATTTTTGACTTTTTTTATTAATCTATCAAAATTTTGTTGTTCTTCTCTTCTTTTTTTCTATATCTATTTCATCTATTGAAAAAGAAAGAGAATAAATAGATAAAAAAAGAAAAATAATATTCTTTTTAATCACAAATAACCTCCTTATACAGAACATTTTTTTAAATTTTTTTATTTGATTTTACTATTTTTTTTGTGTAATTTTTGCAAGTTTTTTATAAAAAAATGATAAAAGTGAATTAGAACTTTTTAACAAATTTATTCACTTATGATATAATTAAGAAAAAAATATTTCTAAAAAAATGCTCTTAGGAGGCTATATGGAACTATTAAAAAGTACAAATAAAAAAATTGGCAAACATTTTTCAAATATAAGTTTAGAATGTAAGGAATTTTTTTGGTTTTTATAGGAGAGTCTAGTACAGGGAAGTCTTCATTTATGAAAGCCTTTACTATATTTTTTTCAAGCACGTAATCTACATAAGGGAGACATAAAAAAATCCTGAGCTTTCCTTTGGAGATTATTGGAACTTTAAAAAGGGGAAAAAAAGGACATATTTTCAGCTTAGAATTTTAAATAATCCCTTATCAAGACACAAGATATTTTATTAAAAATCATATTTCAAAAACATGAGAAGGATAATAGAAATTGGGAAGAAATAGATGAGAAAAGAATATAAGAAAACATATTTTTTTGGAGTTTCAATTTTTCTATGTGCCATCATATATGAAAAATATCTCATTTGAATTATTTAGTTGAAAAATTATTTAAAAATGAAAAATTTAAGAAGATATCATAAATATTATAGAAGATTTAAAAAAATTCAATGAACAAAAAAATGAGTTTTTGGTTTCTATAGACACCTTTTCATAGAATTATTAAATGAGATTATTGAAAAAGAAAAAAAGATCATAATTTTTGGAATAATACAATCTTACTTTTGGGAGGAACCTGAGTTTCTATTTAAATCCTCAACAAGAAAGAGCTTGCTATGAAGCCTTATCTGAAAGTACAAAGTTAGGACTTATGTCTGTTGTATCAACAAACTCTAGTCGTTTTATCGAAATTGAAAATTATCAATCACTTTGTATTTTTTTAGAAGAGTAAAAGAAGAAATAGAAATTTACCAATATAGTGGAAATTTATTCTCAGGTGATGAAGTTACAGTCTTTAATATGAACTATTGGATAAATCCTGATAGAAGTGAGCTTTTCTTTTGCAAAAAAGTTATCTTAGTTGAAGGACAAACAGATAAGATAGTACTTTCTTATCTTGCAAAAACACTTAGGTGTATTCAAGTATGAATATTCGATTATTGAATGTGGAAGTAAAAGTTCTATACCACAATTTATAAGACTTTTTAAATGCTTTTCATATCCCTTATGTGGCAGTCTATGATAAGGATAATCACTATTGGAGAAATGAAACAGAGTTAATGAATTCAACTTTAAAAAAATAAAACGATACAAAAAAATTGGTTTCAAAAAAATCTTGGAACTTGGATAGAATTTGAAAATGATATTGAAGAAGAAATATATGATGAATCAAGAGACAAGAAGAACTATAAAAAAATAAACCTTTCTATGCTTTAGAAACAGTTATTAAATCTGAGTATGTTCTTCCAGAGAAATTAAAGGAAAAAAATTATAAAAAAATTTTTTTGAATAGAAAAAAATAAATATTTTTAGGGGGACTAATATGGCAGTAAAAAGTCAAATTGGAAAAAAAGATGGATTTAAAAAAAGATGCCTATGTAGGCTTTTAGTTGGACAACATTTTTTTCTTTGGATTTTGGGTTCCTTCGTTTAGGTTAGATTTGAAAAGGGTTTTTTTAGTATTTTTTTAGGAATAATGCTATTTCAAACAACTACAATTCTATTTGTAATAATAAATGCACTAAAAAAACTTGGGAATTTTATATACTAACTATTTTTTTATATTCTCTTATATAGGGATTAATTATATTATTAGTTTTTTTACTTGCAATTTATTATAATAAGATATATACAAAAAAATATGTTGTTAGATGGATGGAAACCTATGGATAATGATGAATATTCTCTTGCAATATTAGGAAGTTATGGCTATATAGAATATGAAATTGATTCACAAGATGAAGAAAAAAATAGCAAGATGTAAAGGATATGTAGCTGAGGTAAAAAAATGAAGAAAAGACGTAAATGGCTCATCTTTTTAATACCTATATTTATGACTGTTTTTATCAATAGTAGTTAGTATAATTGGACTAATAGCACTTATAAAAGTATTATCAAAAAGTAGGGTACTAAGGGGAGTTATGGCTATAAAAAGTTAGATTAGAAAAAAAGAGGGACAATTAAAAAAGATGCCTATGTAGGCTTTAGCTGGACAACATTCTTCTTTGGATTTTGGGTTCCATTGTTCAGAGGAAAACTTAAAGATTTTGCTTATTTTTTTATGTTTTTTTCTTTTGTAAAATTATTATTTTTTTGCAGTACTTGCAAAAAGAAATGTTTGATATAGTTTATATTGGGGTAGAAGAAAGTAAATTTGAAATTTCATATTATATAATAGTGCCTTTTTATCTTAATGACAGCACTATATCCAATAGATATTTTTTTAGCTTATACATATAATAAATATTCCATAACTAATATGTTTAAAGAAGGTTTTTTTATCTTATCGAAAATGATGAGTATTCAGCAGCAGTTTTTAAAAAGACTATACTTATTTACCTTATACAGAAGAAGAATTTGCTGATGAAGAACTTTTTAAAAAGATACGAACAGCATGTAAAAAAAGCTAGAAAGTCTGAGAAAAAAATAAATGTGTTGTAGCAATTATAATAATGGCTTCTTATCAAGTATTCTTAGGTGTTGTATCATCAGTGCCAACTATATTTTCATTTTTTTAATAATATCTAGTGTGTAATTCTAACAATTATTTCAGGGTTTCACAGGAATAAGTATAAGTAAATAAAATAGGACTGTCACAACAGTCCTATTTATTTTAGAAATACTGGTAATGCTTCAAGGAAAATGATATCTTTTCTATCTTTTTGCTTCTCCTTCAGCAAGTATAGCAGCCTTTGCTACGATATTTGCACCAGCTTTTTTTCAACTAATGTTTCAAGGGCTTTTTAAAAGATTGACCAGTAGAAATAACATCATCTACTAGGGCAACTCTTTTTCCTTTAATTTTTTTGTGCATCTATGCTATTTAAATATAATTTTTGAGAGCCATTAGTTGTTATAGAATCAACATCAACTTCAATAGGAGCTTCCATATATGCTTTTATACTTTTTCTAGCAACAATATATTCATTTAAATTTAAAAATTCTAGAAATTTCATAAGCTAATGGTATACCCTTTGCTTCAGCTAGTTATTATAAAATCAACATCTGGTAATTTTTTTGGCTATCATAGGAGCAGTCTTTCTAACAATTTCAGTGTCTCCCAAGATAACAAAAACTAGCTATTGATAAATCATAAGAAAGTTTTATTATAGGCAGTTCTCTTTTAAGTCCAGCAATGTTTAAAGTGTAAGTTTTCATAATTTTTCCTCCTTATCCTATGAAATACAAAAATATATTTAACAACTAAAGCTACAAGTAAACCTATGAAAAGGGTCATTTTGCAGCAGTAACTGTCATAGCAGTTGCAGCAACAACATAATCTTGTGATGTTCCTCCTGAAAAATGCAAGAGAAGCATTTGTAGGTACTGTTACTATAGCTCCTAAAATAAATAAGAAACCATGAACAGAGTGCCCAGGAATATATTTACTAATCTTAGGTAATAAACCAAAGAATAAGATAACTGCCATTATTACCATCATTAAAACACCACTATTTAAAGGGTTAGGTGCAGCAGCAGTAGCAGATATGATAGCTTCAACTGGTCCACCACCAAAAAGTGAAGAAACAGCATCAGCAAGTCCTGAGTATATAGTTAAGTGGTCTATATTAGCTTCATATTTTTCCTGTCATAGAAGCTGTAATATTTCCAAAAGGCTATATTAGCTCCAATAGTCAAACAAGCAAGAGCCAAAGATCCACGAATGACATTGAAATTTAAGATAGGTTTTTTTATTTCAATTTTTTTGTAATTTTCAACAATTCCTCCACCAAAATCTATTTTGAAGATATTGGCAACTAAGCTTGAAAATATAACACAGACTACAATAGTATAAACTAAATTTTGACCAAAAAAAGAAATAAGTTATAAAGGCTGATGCAATCGAACTAGCAGTAACAATTCTACTTTCTTTTAACCCACCTAAAAGCTATTCTAGTCAACATTATTCCGACTCCTGCCATCATTGCGTTTTATAATTGTTGAACCTGCAAAGTCAACTATTATAGAAAGAGTTCCAGTAAGTCCTAGTATAACCATAGTTATACCTGAAAAATAAAATTATTGAAAGTCTTTCTCTAATATCCTTCCCTAGCATTCCAGCAAGAGCTATTGTTTCAGCTTGGAAAGAAATTGGTATAGCAGAACCATATAACAGACAAGCAACCGCACCAACAACAAAAACCAAAAAGCAGTTGGAACAGAAGCAAAACCATAAGTAGCAGCTAAAAGAGCTTGAGGAATACCATTTAAAACAACTCCTAAAAGCAGCAAGTACATCACTAAGTGTCATAGAAAAACTCCTTTTTAATTTATTTAATATATATTAATATTCTATGGGAGAAATGATTAATTGTCAAGAAAAACTTATGTTATAATAAAAAAATAAACAAATTAGCTTTGGAGGACGTATGAAAAAAAGCATAAAAAAATATAATGATACAAGGTACAGGCTCATCAGTTGGAAAAAAACATTAATGGTAGCGGGACTATGCAGAATATTTTGCACAAGATGGATATAGAACTACACCTTTTTAAATCTCAAAAATATGGCTCTTAATTCTTTTTGTGGATATAGAAGGTTTAGAAATGAGTAGAGGAACAGTTATTCAAGCAGAAGCAGCTTATGAAATTCCAAGAGCCTTTATGAATCCTATTTTTATTAAAAACCTAATTCTGATAATAATTCACAGGTAATAATAAATGGAAAGGTTGCATATACTGTTGATGCTAAAACTTACTTTTCAAATTCAAAAGATTTAAAAAAATAGCTTTTAGACTCATATAAAAAAATAACATAGAGGCTAATTTTTGACATAGCAGTTTTAGAAGGTGGTGGTAGTCCAGCTGAAATAAATTTAAGAGAATATGATTTAGTAAATATGGGTATGGCTGAACTTGTAGATGCACCTGTTATATTGGTGGGAAATATAGATATAGGAGGGTATTTGCTTCAATCTATGGAACAGTGATGTTATTAGATGAGCAAGATAGAAAAGAGAATAAAAGGGTTATATCATCAATAAATTTAGAGGAGATAGTGATTTATTAAAAACCTGCTATTGAAATATTAGATAAAAAAATTTAAAGATGAAGGCTTGGATATAAAAATTTTTTTAGGAGTATTACCTTATGCTGATTTAAGAATAGAAGAAGAAGATAGCCTATCTGATGAAGATAAAAAGAGTTTTATTTCAGATAACAAAGAATATATAGATATCTCTGTTATTAAAACTAAAAAGATGTCAAATTTTACTGATTTTCACGCTTTTTAAACAGTATGATGATGTAAGACTTAAATATGTATATGATGCTAAAGACTTAGGGAAATGAAGATATAATAATTTTTCCAGGAAGTAAAAATACTATAACAGACTTAGAGGATTTAAAAACAAAGAGGGATTTTTGAGAAAGTAAAAAGAATTAAAAAGAGAAAGGAAAAAAATTATTGTAGGTATCTGTGGTGGTTTACAGATGCTAGGGTAAAAAAATCTATGATCCTAAACATCTTGAAAGTAATATTTTAGAAACAGAAGGTTTTAATTTTTTTGACTATGAAACTACTTTTGATGAAATAAAAGAAGACTGAACAAGTAACAAAAAGACTAGAGTTAACAGAAGGAATATTAAAAAGATTTTTAACAACTATGAAGTAAAAAGGTTATGAAATTCACCAAGGTATATCGACTTTTTGATAGTCCAGTGATTTGTAAAAAATAGAGTATTTGCCACATATATTCATGGAATTTTCGATAATTCAAAGTTTACTAATGACTTTTTAAATATAGTAAGAAAAAGAAAAAAATCTATGCCAGAACAAAAAGAAATTTTTTTCTTTTTAACGAATTCAAAGAAAAGGAATATGATAAGTTGGCAGATCTTCTAAGAAAAAAATTTAGATATGGCAGAAATCTATAAAATCCTTGAAAAAAATAAAAGATATTATATTTTTTTATCACTGTTGATATAAAAATTTTTAGACTAAAATATTTACTAATCCTTTTTAAAAATATGTTATACTATCAACTAAATTAAAAAAATAGGGAGACATTAAAAAGATGGAAAGTATTTATAAGATAGTTGATGCCGTTAATGGCTTGTTGTGGGGAAAAAAATATTTTAGTTTTTCATGTTAATAGGAGCAGCCTTTATATTTTTTTCTTTTTAAAAACTAAATTTATGCAATTTAGATTATTTCATAAAATAGTAAAAAGTTTTATTTAAAAAAATGAAAAAAAGGTAAAAAAAGGTGGTATAAGTTCACTAGAAACATTTTTTTCTTAGGTACAGCTTGTAGAGTTGGAGCAGGAAACATTGCAGGGGTAGTTGCAGCAATATCAGTTGGAGGACCAGGAGCTATATTTTTGGATGTGGTTAGTTGCAATGTTAGGGTTCAGCAACAGCTTTTTATTGAATCAAGCTTAGCAGTTATTTATAGAAAAAAAGAAAAAAAGATGGTTCTTATACAGGAGGAACACCATTTATTATAGAAAAAAGACTAAATATGAGATGGTTAGGAATTATTTATGCACTAGCATCAGTAGTATGTTATTTTGGAGTAACACAAGTTATGTCTAACTCTATTACTAGTTCAATAACTTCTGTATATACTTGGGGAGCAGAAAATAAATTCCTAAATTTACAAAATATTTCATCAATAGCTGTAGCTATTATGGTTTGCCTATGTAATATTTTTTTAGTAGTTCTAAGAAAGACTCTATTATAGAATCTTTTAAATAAGATAGTTCCATTTATGGCAATTATATATGTTGTCGCAGTTATTTATATCTTAGTTACAAATTTAACAAATATACTATCAATGATAGGAACAATTTTTCTCAAGCTTTTGGGGGAAAAAGAAATATTTGGAGGAACATTTGGAGCAGTTGTTATGAATGGAGTTAGAAGAGGACTATTCTCTAACGAAGCAGGAAGTGGAAATTCAAACTATGCAGCTGCAACAGTTCATATAGATAACCCTTCAAAACAAGGAATGGTACAAGCTTTTTGGAGTATTTATTGATACCTTAATTATCTGTAGTGCAACAGCATTCATAGTTTTACTTGTACCTGAAAAGTACAATAGCAGGTTTATCAGGAATGGGACTTTTTCCAAGCAGCTATGACTTATCATCTATCTTCAATAGGAGCACCTTTTGTTGTGATTTTAATGTTCTTCTTCTGTGTAAGTACTATACTTGCAGTAGCTTTCTATGGTAGAAGTGCAGTTAATTTTCATACATGAAAGTAAATATTTAAATATAGGATATCAAGCTATATTAATATTGATGATATATATTGGTGGAATAAAAACAAGATATGTTCATTTGGTCTTTAGTAGATTTTGGTTTAGGAATAATGACAGTTATAAATATCTTAGTTATAATACCTATTGCAAAAACCAGCTTTAGATGCATTAAAAAAATTATGAAAAAAAGAATTAAAAATAAATAGATTGACTTATTCTTATTTTATTGCTAATATATGAGCAAGTTAGTACAGAAAAATGTACAAAATAAGAAGGAGGAAAAAAATGAAACGTAAATTAATAATGGTACTTATGTTTGCATTGATGTCATTCTCACTTTTTTTGCAGCTAAGTCTAATAAAAATGAAGATGTTAAAAGTTCCAAATATTGTTCTTCAAGACCAATATGGTAAAAAAACACAATCTAGCAGATTATAAAGGAAAGGTAGTTGTTATAAACTTCTGGGCGACTTGGTGTGGATACTGTGTTAGAGAATTACCAGATTTTGAAAAAGTATATAAAGAATTTGGTTCAAATTCAAAAGATGTAATAATCATAGGAATTGCAGGACCAAAAATCTAAGTTAAATGCTAACAATGTAGACGTGTCAAAGGAAGAAATAACTGCATTCTTAAAGAAGAAAAAAATATAACTTATCCTACTTTAATGGATGAAACAGGAAAAAAACTTTTTGATGATTATGGAGTAAGAGCTTTCCCTACAACTTATGTAATAAATAAGAAAGGATTCCTTGAAGGATATGTTAGTGGAGCTATAACTATGAGATCAACTAAAAAGCAATCAATGAAACTTTAAAGAAATAGTAATATAAAAAAAGAAGCTTTACAGCTTCTTTTTATATTCTTTTATTGATTTTGAAAAAAAGTAAAAAAAGTGATAATTAGAAAAAAATTGTAGAAAGCCAAATAGCCTTTCCAAAAAAAGAAATCTTCCTAAAAAAATATTGAAAGAGTAGCACCTATAATAAATGATAATATCATACTTAAATGGCTTAAAGAAATTCTCAGTTTATTATCATCCCTAGTTCTTAAAAAAATCTAACAAAATTAGCTGAAGCTTGCTTAACATGATTTGTGCAGAAAGGGGTAGCCATTCCCATACCCTGTGCTTTCTCAAAAGTATTGAATTGCATTGCAACAGTAAAAGCTATTGGGAAGTTAGTAAATTCATAAGGAGCAGCCTCAGGAATAAATCCTAAACATATAGTAACAATAATACTAAAAAAATTAATAATATTCTTTCCCAGATAAGAAAAAGATGTTTTATTAATTTTTAGAAATAAACTCAGCCACTATTATTCCACAGAAGTAAGCTAAAAAAATGTAGCAAGAGCATTTTTTTATAAGTGCAGTATCCCAAGTCGCAAATCCCAATGATAGTAATACTAAGTTTCCTGTTTGAGCATTTACAAAAACTCTACCTCTTAAAGAGAAGGTAAAGCCACCAAAAAAATCCAGCAACCAACATCAACATACAGAAAAAGCCAAAGTCTTTCATTTGGAGCAAATTCTTCTTTATTGTTAAAAAAATTTGTGTAATATTCATATCTCATCCTTTTTATATTTTGTAAGTCTTGTTTTTATTCAAAAAGCGTCCACAGAATGAACGCCTTTTTGTCCTATTTTTTTATCAAATAAATGTTGTATTTAAGTAGCAAAAGCTACATTTAGATTATATATTATAACTCTTTACTTGTCAAATAATATATTCTATATATGCTCTATTCAATAATAATGAACTACTCCCACTTATGAAGTAGGGGACTTCTTGCTAGATATTCTTCAATAATAATTAAAATTATGATATTATATAGATAAATTTTTGAAATGTATGATAGAGGTGAGAAAAATGGAAAGCTAAAAATAAACAATATAGATTTATTCAAAGTAAAGGATAATGAAAAATACATATTATGGTTTTTTTCTCAAGAGTGGTATAAAGATGAATGGCAAAGAAGAGCAGGTTGTGGAGCAACAGTAGCTTCAAGTATAATAAATTATTACAATCAAAGGAATAAATTTTAAAGAAGTTGGAATTTCAGATGCCTTAAAAAATAATGGAAGAATTATGGAACTATCTTCTTCCAACTGAACAAGGTTTAAAACTCAATAAAATTATTCTATGATGGAATCAAAAGTTATTATGATGATAAAGAAGTTACTATAGATTACATAAATGTAGATATAAAAAAATAAAGCTAGTTTTAGAAGAAATAATTAAATTTATATGTAAAGAATTAAACGAAGATAGACCACTTGCTTTTTTTAAATTTATGCAACGGAGAAGAAAAATAATCTAGATAAATGGCACTGGGTAGTTGTAGTAGAGATGTTTGAAGAAAAATGGAGAACATTTTTTTAAATATAATAGATGATAAAGAAATCATAAAAAAATAAATTTATCTCTATGGTATAGAACTATAAAAAAATGATGGTGGTTTCATAACATTTAAATAAAAATTTTAAAAAAATTAAAAATAGTTGAAATTATATTAAATAACTGTTATTATTGTTGTAGAGTAAAAATTATTTTTTTAAATAATTTTTAAAATGACTTTAATAATTATGTGGACTAAGGTAATTTTATTAAAATTTTATTAAATTCAGGAGGTTTCAAGAATGACTGATATTCAAATTGCACAAGCAGCAAAAAAAAGGAAAACATTGTAGAAATTGCTAAAAGATTAGGCTTAACAGAGGACGATATAGAACAATACGGAAAATATAAAGCTAAAATTAATTTAGATGTTCTTCAAAAAAACAAATAGACCTAACGGGAAATTAATTTTAGTAACAGCAATAACACCTACTCCAGCAGGGGAAGGAAAAATCTACTGTAACTATAGGGCTTACTCAAGCTTTAAAACAAGATTGGTAAATTATCAGCAGCAGCTATAAGAGAACCATCTTTAGGACCAGTATTTGGAATGAAAGGTGGAGCAGCAGGTGGAGGATATGCTCAAGTTGTTCCTATGGAAGATATCAACCTACATTTCACTGGAGATATGCACGCAATAGGTATAGCTCATAACTTAATCTCTGCTTTGTATAGATAACCATATCAATTCTGGAAATGCATTAGGAATTGATATAACTAAAATAACTTGGAAAAGAGTTGTTGACATGAACGACAGAGCTCTTAGAAACATTGTTATAGGACTTGGTGGAAAAGCTAATGGATATCCAAGACAAGATTCTTTCCAAATTACAGTTGGATCTGAAATAATGGCAATACTTTTGCTTATCTAACTCAATAACTGAATTAAAAAGAAAAAAATCAAAAATATAGTTTTTCGGAACTTCATTAGAAGGAAAATTATTAAGAGTTGGAGATTTACATATAGAAGGAGCAGTTGCAGCACTTCTTAAAGATGCTATAAAACCTAACTTAGTTCAAACTTTAGAAAATACTCCAGTATTTATCCACGGAGGACCTTTCGCTAATATAGCTCACGGATGCAACTCTATACTAGCTACAAAAAAATGGCATTAAAATTAACTGACTATGTTGTTACTGAAGCAGGATTCGCTGCAGACCTAGGAGCAGAAAAAAATTCATAGACATCAAATGTAGACTTGGAGGATTAAAACCTGATTGTGCTGTTATAGTTGCAACAGTTAGAGCTTTTAGAACACCACGGAAAAAGGTGACTTAAAAAGCTGGTCTTGAAAAACTTAGATAAACATATAGACAATATCAAAAAAATAAATATAAATTACCATTAGTTGTTGCAATTAACAAATTCGTAACAGACACTGATGAACAAATTGATATGATAGAAAAAAATTCTGTAATGAAAGAGGAGCAGAAGTTTCTTTATGTGAAGTTTGGGCAAAAAGGTGGAGAAGGTGGAATAGACCTTGCTGAAAAAAAGTTTTTAAAAAGCAATAGATAATAACAAAGTTGAATTTGATTATTTCTATGATATAAACTTAACTATTAAAGAAAAAAATTGAGAAAAATCTGTAAAGAAATTTATGGAGCAGATGGAGTTATATTTGCACCTGCAACTAAAAAAAGTATTTGATACAATAGCAGCTGAAGGTTTAGAAAAATCTTCCTGTATGTATGTCAAAAAAACTCAAAAAAATCTATTTCTGATAATCCAGCATTATTAGGAAAACCAAGTGGATTTAAAGTAACTATCAACGATTTACGTCTAGCAGTTGGAGCAGGATTCGTTATAGCTATGGCAGGAGATATCATAGATATGCCAGGATTACCTAAGAAACCATCAGCAGAAGTAATAGATATAGATGAAAATGGAGTTATCTCTGGATTATTCTAAGAAGATTTTTAATCCTAGTAATATAAAAATAAAAATTAAAAGGAGGCTGTTGCAAATTGATGATTTTTTTATCATTAATTTGTGATAGCCTTTTTTTCTTTCTCAATAAGAAAAATAGAAACATTAGTTTTTAATGTAAAAATTAATTAGTTGTAGAACTTCAGAAAAAAATTGTAAAAAAATATTACAAAAAAATAGTCAAAGAGAATAGAGTTTCTATAATATTTTTTTATTGAATTATATTTTTAGATGAATTTATAGAAAAAAATATAAACATTAAAAAAATAAAAAATTGGATATAAAAAAATATAATATATTATATTAATAAAGTATATTTTTTTATTTTTTTGTTAATATATGTTATCCTTTAATACAAAGATATTTTTTTATCTTTTTGATAATTTAATATATGGAGGGATAGTATGATATATCTTTTAATAGCGGCATTTTTTTATGGGGAACATCATTTATTGCTGGTAAAATTGCTTATGATATGCTTGATCCATCTTTAGTTGTTGCAATTAGATATATACTTGCAAGTATAATCTTATTGCCTATGACTTTTTCTTTTATGAAAAAAAGAGGAATCTTTTTACAAAAAAAGATTTTATTTTACTTGTAATATTAGGAATTTTAACATATCCTCTTACTTCAATGTTACAGTTTATAGGGGCTTAGTTTTACTTCAGCTTCAAGTGCAACAACAATTATAGGTATTGAACCTGTTATGATAACAATTGTTGGATTTATCTTTTTAAAAGAAAAAAAGCCTCTCCTATTGTTTTTTTATTAGGAATTATTGCATTTTTTTGGAGTAGCATTAACAGTGGGTGTTTCGGCATTAGAAAAATGTATCTTTCTTTTGGATGTTTTTAGTATTCTTATCTACTATAGTAGTTTCTTTTTTTGGGTTCGACTTTCAAAAAATACTTACAAAAATGAACTCAAATTATTACACAGCATTGACTATTCAATTAGGAACATTGTTTGCTTTTGCCAATAATGCTATTTTTTTAGTTAAAAGTTGGGAAATACACTATTCATTAAAAAGGGATTATAGCTCTTTTATATTTAGTTGTTGGATGTAGTATAGGTGCTGGATGGTTTTTGGAATAAAGGACTTGAAAGAAGTGAAGCAAGTAAAAGTGGAGTATTCCTTGCTTTAGAGCCAGTATTTGGTATTTTTACTCGCTGTTTTTAGTATTAGGTGAAAAAAACTTAATTTTTCTTTCAATAATTGGAATTATTTTTAGTAATTTTGTCTGCAGCAATTTGTATGATACTTCCAAAAACAAGAATCTTAAAAAGTAATAATAGTGGGGCTATCACAAATTAATGATAAAAATCATCAATTTGCAACAGCTTCTTATTTTTTTATATCCAATTTATTTCATATAAAAAAATCAGTCCAACATTGAATGTTAGACTGATTAATATTTTTTTTATTTTATTTCACAACCAAAAATGAGTTAAGATAGCTTGATAAATTAAGTTAGCAACTAATCTTGAAGTTCTATCATCATAATCATATCTTGGACTGATTTCTGCAACTTCTAATGTTAAGTTCTTTTTTTAGTCTTTGCAATATAATTTAAAAAGTCCTATAGCTTGGTTAGGCCAAATACCAAATGTTTGAGGTGCACTAACTCCAGGTGCACAAGTTATATGGAATACATCTGTACAAATAGTCAAATGTATATAGTCATTTCTTTTCTAAGATAGGAGTGATGTTTAAATCACTTAGTTTTAAGATATCTTCAGCTAAGTAATAAGTTACTCCAAATTTTTTTGAGCTCTTTCAAATAATCTCTTTGTATTAGAGAATCTTTGTATTCCTATAACAGTGTAGTCAAATTTTTATATTATTTTTTTTGACAGTCATCTGCTATTTGATAGAACATTGTTCCAGAGTTAGCTCCTTTAGCATATTCTCTCATATCAAAGTGAGCATCAAAAACTTATTATCCCAATTTTTAGGATCTTTAGTTTTAGTTTTAGCATAAGATAAAAATTCCATTGTATGTTCCATAGGCAATGTCATGACCTCCACCCATACATACAACAAAATAATCTTTTAGATTTTAATTTAGCAACAACATCAGCTAATTTCATTTGAGCTTCTTCTAACTTTCCATCTACAACATCTATAGGGATCTTTTAAATCATAGAATTTAATATCTGTGTCAAAGATAGGGAAATTAGAAAGAGCACTTTTTAAAATGTTTCCAACCATCAGCAGCTCCTAGTCTTCCATTGTTTCTTCTGATACCTTCATTAGAGTTATAACTAACAAAACATACTTTTTTTACCATTATATTCATCTTGCATTAATTCGTCTAAAGTCTTAACTTGTATAACTTGATGTATTCTTAAAAATATCACTATCATTACCGTCAACACGTCCACTCCAGTATTCCATTTTGCTCTCCTTCTATAAATAAAAATATTTAAAAATAACAATTCTTCAATAAGTTATTTACCCATTATAGTACATTGAACTATATTTGTAAAGTATTAATTAACTAATAAAAGGACATTAATTACTATTAGAGCATTTCAAAAAAATTTTTATAATTTCATCTATACTAACTGGTTTGAAAATAATTGGCATCAACTCCAACATCATATCTTCTTAATCCTTTTTTTCAAGTTTTTGAAAATTATATAAAGAATTATTATGTTGATGTCCATGTAAATGATAAGCACCTCTATAAAATTTATTCCATTCTTCTAATGGATAATGAAATAGTACAAAGAAGTTACCTTCATATTCTAATTCATAATAATCCTTAACCCATTCAAATATATATGAATTAAAAGTTTTTTTCTTCTACAAAAATTGTCATGATTACCCTTAATTAAATATTTTTTTACCTTTTTAATTGAGATAATACTGTATTCGCATTACTAGCACCTTTCATAGTAACATCTCCAAGTATATATACTTCATCATTGGCTTTCACAATGTTATTCCAATTGTCTATAATTTTTTTCTATTCATTTCATCAGCATTTTTAAAAAGGTCTTTTTGTATGATTTATAATATTTTCATGATAGAAATGAATATCTGCTGTAAAAAATATATCATCTTTAAACTCCTTGTAGTTTTTATATATTATACAATATTTATTAAAATTTTTAAAAATTTGATATAAAAATAATAAAAAGAGGCTATGAACTACAACAGCCTCTTTATTCTTAAATATTATAGTCTTTATCGTTTTGAAGTTCTTCCATTAATTCTTCATCAACAGGTATATCTTCTTCATACATACTTCTAATAACTCTTTCAAATGGGATAATACCAACAGATAGGAATAGACCTTTAGGTAAAACCATTCTAAAAAGTTTTTAGTTTTATCAGAAATTCATCTATCTTTTGGTCTCCTAATGGTAAAGTTACTAAGGCATCTGAACCAGGCCAAACTTTTGTTTGTTGGTGCTTTATTGATTTGTCAATAGCTCTTTTAACATTATTTTCAACAGTATAATAGTAAATTCCTATTTTTTTCAAAAAAACTTTTCCAAAAGTCTAACTTGAGTATCATTTATATGTAGTACAACAAATTTCAGATTTTCACTTTCAGTGTCATTCATATTTCTTATCTTATTCATTATTTAGCCCCTTCTTTTTAAACCACCAAAAACTCCTTTTAATTTAGCAGCCATTTTTGTAGTAAAGCTATCAACAACAGAATACAATATAGGGATTAAAACGAGTGTTAAAAATAGTTGAGAAAGCTAACCCAAATATTACTGTAATAGCCATACCTCTGTAGAATTCTGAACCTTCTCCCTAAACCTAAAAGCCATAGGTATCATACCGAAATACTGTTGTCATTGTTGTCATAAGTATAGGTCTTAATCTTGTTTCACAAGAGTAGATAATTGAGTACTCTTTATCATAACCCCGAGTTCTCATAGTCTTAATAAAGTCTATCAACACTATGGCATTGTTAACAACGACTCCAGCAAGTAGGATTACTCCTATCATAACCATTATATCTATAGGTTGTCTTAAAACTACAAGTCCCCAAATAACTCCAATTAAAGCTAGTGGTATAGAACCTATTATTATAAATGGTAATAAGAAACTTTCGAAATTGTGCAGCAAGTAAAGCATATATCAAGAAAAATTGAAATAGACAATGCAAATGATAACTGACTCATAGTCTTTTTGCATATTTTCAGATTGACCACCCCAACTGTATGAAATAGTTGAAGGCGGCTCTAAGTTATTAAATTCTTCAATTATCTTAGATTGGATTTTTTTCCCTAGACCAACACCACCATCATTACCAGAGATAGTAACAGTATAGATACCATTTTTTTCTTTTCTTACTTCAGAAGTTCCTTCAGCATATTGAAGAGTTGCAACATCTGATAACTTTAACAAATTTATTATCTCCAACTTTAATATTTAAAAGAAGATAGAGTATTTATATCATTTCTTTTTTTCTTTAGGAAGTCTAACTAAAACATCAATTTCTTCACTATCTGTTTTTAAAAGTTGCAGTATTAGCTTTATCTCCACCTAGCATATAGTAACTTACAGTTTGAGCAATAACAGTAGGGACTAATTCCATAACTTGCTATTTTTATCTCTATCTATATTTCAATCTTAATTCTATAATTCCTGGATCAAGAGTTGAAGATATATCAACCATTCCATCATAATTTTTGTAGTTTTTCTAAAAGTTGTTTACCAAACTTTTTGATTTCATCTTGGTTAGAACCTTGTAATAAGAATTCAACATCTTTTTGAGTTTGTCCACCAGAGAAATTGATTAGTCATAGATACTCTTGCATCTAAAGACATTAGATGCTTTTCTTTTCTTATATCGTCCATAATTGTAAATACACTGTCTTTTCTTGTATTCTTTCTTTACCAACATTGGCATTTATAGAAATACTAGATGTACTTACTAACATTAAGTAACTTTCAGTATGAGGATCATTTTTAACAATTTCTTCCAACTCTTTTTGCTATTCTTTTCAGCCTTAGCTAAATCAGTACCCTTTTTGTAGTTCAGCTGTCAATGAATATTTTCCTTGGTCTTGTTTAGGCATAAATTCAAATTTAAGTAACTTAGGTCCTACTAAAATGCTAAAGAAAAAAATAGACCAACCATAATAAGAACTGTTAATCCTTTATGAGAAATAGCCTTATTAATTATTTTTAAATAAAAATCCTTTTTACTTTTTTTAAACAGTTTACCATCTTCAGATTTCATAGATTTTCTATTTAAAAAAATCTACTTGCCAACATAGGTATCATAGTTATTGCCACTATAATCGCAGCAAGGTTAGAGAAGATTATTGCATAAGACATGTCTCTAAAGAATTCTCTTGCAAGTCCTGGAATAAATAATATTGGTAGGAAAAACTACTATAGTTGTTAAGGCAGAAGCTATAACAGAGAAAGTAACTTCTTCAGTACCATTTTCAGCAGCTTCTCTAACAGGAGAATTTCAATTCAGTTATATGCCGATAAATATTATCCACAACCACCACCGAGTTATCCGTAAGCATACCAACCCCTATTGAAAGTCCCATAAGTGAAATCAAGTTAAGAGTTGTACCTCTCATTGATAGAAAGGCAAAAGTAAATACTATCGCAACAGGAAGTGCTACTGAAATTAATACAGTTGTTCTGAAACTCTTTAAGAAAGCGAATAATATTATAGTAGCTAGCACTAGCCCTTGTACAGCAGAACTAGAAACATTTGAAATTGAACTGTTAATATTTTTCAGAAGCATCCATTTCTATACTGTATTCAGTACCAGCTGGCATATATGGTTTCATTTCTTCTATAGCCTTAAAAAGCAGCATTATTCAATGTGATTGTATCTCCATCAGAAGATTTTTTTGTAATAGAACTACTATAGCTTCTTTACCATTAAGATATCCAACATTGTCTGCATCTTCTGTTGTCAAAACAACATCAGCTACATCTTTTTAATCTTAAAGTATTACCATTAGAACTAATTAAAAATATTTTTTTATATTGATCTATATAATCTAAATCTCCCATAAATCTGATAATCATATCCTTGTTACCTGTAGATAATTTACCTATAGGATATGTTGCAACAGATGTTCTAACTATGCTATATAGCTCCATAGGAGATAGATTATATGAAGCTAATTTATCACTATCAACTTGAATTTGTAATTGTTTATCTGGGTTACCAAAGATATCAACTTGTCCAACTCCTGGTAAACTTTCAAGTCTTGGCTTTAGTTGTTCTTTAATAAAAAGTTGTAAGTGCAGTTTTACTATCAGCATTAAAAGCTATAACAGCTGTCATATTACCTGAAGCAGCCTCTACTTTTTCTAATTAGTGGAGTATTTGCATCACTAGGTAAGCTATTTGTTATTTTTGAAACTTCTCTTTGAATTTGAGTAACTTTCTCATCTGTATCAACTCCATAGTCAAAGTTTACAACAACAGTAGAGCTACCATAGGCAGATACAGTTTGTATCTTATCAATAGCATCTACATTAGAAAGAGAGTCTTTAATTTTTTTTGTGACCTGTGCTTCCACGTCCTCACTAACAGCCCCACTCCAAGTGGTAGAAATTGTAACAACAGGGAACTTTTTATATCTGGTATCAATTCTTTTTTTCATTGAGAACATTGCAAGTAGTCCAATGAAAATAAATGATAACATTACCATTGTAGTTGCAACAGGTCTACGTATTGAGATTCCTGCTAATGACATTATTATTTCACCTCGTTTTTAATTTCAACACTATCATTATTTTGAAGACCAAATAGACCTTTAACAATGATTTTATCTCCTTCTTTTATTTCTGGAGAAGAAATTTCTGTATATGGTAGGTTTGTTGCTCCTAATGTTACCTCAACTTGTTTTTGCTTTTACCATCTTCATATTTGAATACATAGTTTATTAAATCTCTTGTTACTATTGCTTCATCTTCTACACTTAGAACAGAAGATTCTCCAACAGGAATAACAACATTTCCAAACATACCATCTTTGATTTCTCCATCAGAGTTATCGAGAGTTAATTTTACTTTAAAGTTTTTTTAGTTGTGCTATCAGCAATAGGGTTAAGTTCAGTAATTTTTTTGCTTTGTATTCTTTTCTTAAAGCATCTATTTTTTTACATCTATTTCATCACCAAGTTTTACCTTAGAAATTGCTTCAGGAGTTATACCTACATAAGATTGCATTTGTTTATCATTTAAGATAGTAAATAGAGTTTCTTTTTGCAGCTATATCATTTCCTTCTTTTTATAAATAAATTACCAACAATTCCACTTATATCAGCTTTTAGCAACAAGTTTAGAATAACTATTTTGAGCATTCATATATGCAGCCTTAGCAACTTCTAAATTACCTTGAGCACTAGTAAATGTTGCTTCGTAGTTTGAAAAATTCTAAATATGAAATTAATTGTTTGTCATATAGAGTTTTTAAACTTTTTGATAGTTATTTCTAGCTATATTATAGTTAGCAGTAGCTGATTGATAATTAGCCTTAGCTTGAAGGAAATCAGCTTCTGTTTGTGCATCAGAAAGTTTAACTATAATCTCACCTTTATTTACATATTCACCATTTCTCTTATAAATCTTTTTCTACTGTCGCTCCTTTATTAGTTGAAAAAAATCAACCTTTGCTAAAGGTTCCCAAACAGCACTTGACTCAAAAAAAGTTTAGACATTTGTCTAGTTGTTACAGCGGCAACTTCTACAGGCTTAGCAGCTACTTGTGTTTCAGTTACAGCAGCTTCATTTTTTTAGCATCTTTTGCTTCTTTATCTTTTCCACAAGCAACTACTAATAAACTAGTTGCAAGCAATATTGTCAATAATTTTTTTCATATTATCTCCCTTTCCTTTTATATTAATAGTGATCTATATGTTTCAAATGCATAGTAATAATCAAGTAGTACTTTATTATATGCTATTCTTGCTTGTCTATATGTATTTTCAAAGTCTAAATAATCTATAGTTGAAATAAGTCCTGCATCATATTTTTTTCTTGGTTCATTTCAAAGTTTGATTTAGCAGCTTCTACAGCTTTTTTTGGGCTGCAACTTGTTTTTTTCTAAACTTACAACATTTAGATAAGCACTCTTTACATTTATTTCAATATTTTCTTTAGCCGAAGTATTTTTTTTAATACTTGTTGTTCTTCTTCTAGTTTAGAAACCTTGTAATTATCTAAGTCTTTTCCGAAAGAAAAATACTTTCCAAGAAACTTGAACTCCACCAATCCATTCAGCATCTTTATATGATCTTGAGAATGAAGCTCTTTCTTGTCCACCTGTTCCATAAGAAACATAAGCACTTACTTGAGGTAATAAATCTCCAGCAGCAGCCATTCTAGTAGCAGCAGCTATATTTACTTGTTCATCAGCAATTTTTGCAGATAAACTTTGATTTAAAAGCTTGATTTAAATCAGTATTTAAGTTTAGACTATCTGACAAATTATTAGGAATATCAAAACTTACTAAATTTAATGGTTCAGATTTATTTATCCCTGTTCTTATATATAATTTTTTTCTTTATTTGTGTCAGCTAAATTTTGTAAATTGATGATTTGTGCTCTTATATCTTCTAATGAATATTCAGTTTGAAGAATATCAGGTTTAGTTATAAGTCTTAACTTTAATTGTTCTTCTTGTTTATAGTGTCTTTTTAATAAAATTTCTTCTGAACTTTTTAAGAGCTAGCTAAGTTTCTTTCAGCATTTATGATATCTGAGTATATTTTTATAGTGTCTAGTCTGTTTTGAATCTTACTTTGTAAATAAGAATAACTTGCTATATTTTTCATAGGCTTTAGCACCTTTAATTCCTGCTGATATAGCTCCACCTGTGAAAAAGAGGTTGAGTAACTTTTTAAAGTTTGAGTATAACCTTTTTTTCTTCGAAACATAGTTTCCTCCACTTTGAGTTAAAATGTTTCTTTCATGTTCTCCTAAAAGTAACAGCACCACTATAAGTTACTGAAGGTAAAGCTTCTTTAAAAGCCTTGCTTACATTTAGTTTAGAAATTTCTAAACTCTTTTCAGAAATTTTCATTTCTTTACTGTTATTAAGTGATAAATCTATGGCCTGATCTAGAGTCAAATCTCTAGCTAAAAGCTACATTTGCCAATAAAAACAAAAAAATGTTAATAATTTTTTTCATTCTTCCTCCTAAAAATATATTATCTATATAAAAATTTTTTTAATACTTTCTTTTATAAATTCAAGATTTTTCTTTCATATCTTGACTTCTATATAATTCTTTAACCTCATCTAAAGTTTTTGATGAAAAATTTATTAGTTTCAAAAATTAATATTTTCCATCATTAAAAAAATACTTCAGTGATGCTAAATATCATCTTAGAGCATTTTTTTCCATATCTTTTTTTCTTTAATATTTATAGATTTCTTATATTTCTTTAAAAATACTCTTTATGAAATTTATTGTTTTACGTGCTGTATTTTTTTAGTTTAATAAAAATTTTCTTCATTAAAAAAACCTCATAGTTTCTTTTTTTAAACTTGTCATTACTAATTCTAATTTTAAATTTCTGTCATTTAAATTAAGCATAGAATTTACATAGTAATTTAAGCATTCATCTATACTATTAGAATTTGAAGCTAAGCTTTTCACTAAAAAAACTTTTGTATTCTCTGAATATTCATCTAATATTTCAGCTAGCATATTATCCTTTGAAGGAAAAATAAGTATAGAAGCTACCTTTTGATATACCTAATTCTGATGTCAATTTGTTTATTGATAGGTTAGAATAACCTTCTGTTATTATCATATCTTTTGCTTTTTCTAAAATTAGTAACTTCTTATCGTTATCAAAACTCATATCATTTTTTTGTCTCCTTTTATTATATTTAAAAATTCTAGTTCTTTCAAACTTGACCGCAAGGTCATTGACCGAGCGGTTAGTGATTATATTATCAGAAATTATAGTATCTGTCAAGTATTTTTGAAAAATTAAATCTCAATATTCCATATTTATAAATTATTTTACTAAATTTTAAAAAAATGAAATTTCAAAAATAAAAATAAAAAAATAGTATTTTGAAGGAAAAGAAAAATTTAAATTCTTACTTGTACTAATTAATAAAAATATGTTAAAATTAACTGAAATATTTGATTTGAAAAAGTATTTTTAAAAACTTTAATTAGTTAGGAGAGAAATATGAAAAAAATTTAGAAATGATAATGATGAAGATGATTTTGAAGATATAGAAGTAGAAGCAACAAGTGCAAAACAACCAGAGAAAGATAACAGAAGATTAATTAAGATAATATTAAATATAATTTTAATTATAGCTATTATAAAAAGTTGGACTTGGAGTATTTGAAAGATATTATTTCAATGAATTTTATTATAAGGCTCCAAACTTAACAGGACTTAGTATAGAGGAAGCAAAGAAAACTATTTCAAAAGTCTCCTTTAAATATTAGAGAGATGGGAGAAGTTTATTCAGACTTACCTTATGGAACAGTTGCTTTACAAGAGCCTGCTGAAGGAACTATAGTTAAAAAGATCAAGAAATATGAAAGTATGGATAAGTAAGGAATCACCTTCAGTATTCTTAGATGATTTAGTAGGAATGAACTATATAGAAGCAAGTTCTTTACTTAATAAAAAAATGGTATGAAAGGTTGGAGAAGTAAAAAGATGAGATCAGATTTACCTATTAACCAAATTATAGCGACTTCACCAAAAAAAGTGGAGAACCTATATCGAGAGGACAAAAGTTTGATTTCTTAATAAGCAATGGATTGGAATAATAATATAAATAGTTCATTACTAGTAAAAATAACATAGTAAAAACAGTTCATTGCTAACTAAATTTCTTAACGATAAAAATCAAGAATTCGCTGTAATTTCAGCAAACTTGCTGACAAGTCAGCTTCAAACACGCTGAGAATTACTCGGCTCATTCTGTTTGATTTTTTATCTAAAATTTAGATGCAAGTTCACTTGTTTTTTACTAATGTCTTAATAGTGTAACTCACTTATTTATATTTTTAAAAAGAAAGAAAAAAAGGTATGGAGGTAAAAGAAAATTCAAGGCGTAGTAATTAATAAGATTCAAGGTTTCTATTATGTTGAAAGTAACAATGAAGTCTTTGAATGTAAATTGAGAGGAATTTTAAAGAAAACAAATAACAAATATAATTGTGTTGTAGGTGATAGAGTTGAGATCTCTGAGGATAATGCAATAGTAGAAATATTCGAAAGAGATAATATGCTAATAAGACCTATAGTTGCAAAATGTGGATTATCTAGCAATACAGTTTTGCAGCAAAACATCCAAATATAGATTATGAAAGAATAAATTTACTATTATTAACAGCATTTTATTATAAAGTAAAAACCTTTAGTAATAGTAAATAAGATAGATTATTTAAGTGAAGAAGAATTAACAGAATTAAAAGAAAGATTGGCTCACTTAAAAAGTATAGGAGTACCTACATTTTTAATCTCTTGTCAAGAGAATGTTGGGCTTCAAGAAGTAGAAGATTTCTTAAAAAGATAAAAACAACTGTAATAGGTGGATCTAGTGGAGTTGGAAAAATCAAGTCTTATCAATTTTTTTACAAAGTGAAAAGAGTCTTAAAGACTGGAGAAATTAGTGAAAGATTACAAAAGAGGTAAACATACAACAAGAGATTCTAATATGATTAGAATGAAAGCAGGAGGTTATATAATCGATACTCCTGGGTTCTCTTCAATAGAAGTACCAAAAAAATTGAAAAATAGGGAAGAATTGATTTCTTTGTTCCCTGAATTTACAAATATAGATAGTTGTAAATTTTTAAATTGTTCTCATATACATGAGCCAAATTGTAATGTGAAAAAAGCTGTGGAAGAGAAATAAAATATCTCAAGATAGATATAATTTTTTTATAAAAAAACTTTAGAAATTTTTATCAGAAAGGTGGAATAGGTATGACTAAGGGGATAAAAAAATAGCTCCTTCTATATTATCAAGTGATTTTTTTCAAAGCTTGGTGAAGAACTTGTGGCAATCGATAAGGCAGGTGCAGACTACATTCATATAGATGTTATGGATGGAGAATTTGTACCTAATTTAACTTTTTGGATCTCCTGTAATAAAGTGCATTAGAAAATGTACTGAGCTTGTGTTTGATGTTCATCTAATGATAGATAGACCTGAAAGATATATTGAAGATTTCGTAAAAGCAGGAGCAGATATTGTTGTTGTACATGCAGAATCTACAATCCATTTACATAGAGTTATACAACAAATAAAAATCTTTTTGGAGTAAAAAGCAGGTGTTTCACTAAATCCTTCAACATCAGAAGATGTATTAAAAATATGTTATAAATGATATTGACATGGTTTTTGGTTATGAGTGTAAATCCAGGTTTTTGGAGGGCAAAAAAATTCATACCTGCAGTGGTAGAAAAAAATAAAAGGCAATTAAGAAAATGAGAGCAGATATAGATATAGAAGTAGATGGTGGAATTACTGATGAAACTATAAAAAGTTTGTGCAGATGCAGGAGCTAATATATTTGTTGCTGGTTCTTATGTGTTCTCAGGAGATTACAAAGAAAAGAATAGACTTATTAAAAATCAAAAAGCAAACTAGAGGAGGAATTTCGAATGACGGTGAATATACAAAAGAGTAAATGATGTTTTAGAAGAATATTACAAACTGTTTTTATAAGACAGAAGATATGGCTTTAAAAAGAGGAATTAAAGCTTTAACTCATACAGAATTACATATAATTGAATCTGTTGGACAAGACACTCAATTAACTATGAATGAACTTGCAGATAAGATAGGAATTACAATGGGAACTGCAACAGTTGCTATTTCAAAATTATCTGATAAAGGGATATATAGATAGAGCAAGATCTACAACTGATAGAAGAAAAAGTATTTGTTTCACTTACAAAAAAAGGAATAGATGCTTTAACTTATCATAACAATTATCATAAAAATGATAATGGCTTCAATAACTGAAAGCATACCTGAAAAAAAGATTTACAAAAATTTGTTGAAACTTTTGAAATTATTTTAGATTCATTAAGAAATAAAACAGACTATTTTAAACCTATGACTATTACAGATTTTAAAGAAGGAACAAAAAGTTTCTATAGTTGAAATAAAAAGGAACTCCTATTGTTCAAAAACTATTTCTTAAAGCCATGGAATAGAAAAACTTTACACTTTTTAAAAAGTTTTAAAATCTGGTGATAAATCATTATTTAAAATAGAAAAAGAAGATGGAGAAGTTTTTAACTCTTGATATCTTAGATGCAAAAAAATTTTAATAGGAGTAAAGGCTGATTAATATGTTATATATGGATGGTATATCTCTTTCAAAAAAATAAAGGAAGAGTTAAAAAAAGACTTTAGAAGGAAAAAAAGAATAAATAGAATCTTTAAAAAAATAATGAATATACAATTTCTCTTCATTTTGGGAAAATTGAACTTCTATTTTCTTGTATACCAGCCTTAGCACTTTGCTACATTAGTAAAAATAAAGAGCAAGCAATTCTAGATATATCTTCATCATTAATTTCTAATTTAAGAAAAGCATTTAATGAATGCTATGTTGACTGATATAGAGCAGCTAGGGTTTGATAGAATCCTAGCTTTTCATTTTTCTAGAATTAATGAGTTAGGTGAGATAAAAAATACAAGATATATTTTTGAATGTCTTGGGGAAAATTGTCTAATGTTATTTTTTTACTGATGAGGGAAGATAAGGTATTGGATACATTAAAGAAATTCCATATTTCAGAAAAATATAGATAGAACATTATTTTTTTAGGTGAAACTTATTCAAGACCTAAATATGATAAAAATATTACCTACTGAGCTAAATAAAGATAAATTTGATAACTTATTAGCAAGTGGAAATGTTTTTTTCAAATGAAATAGAAGGAGTGGGAAAAATATTTAAATAATGTAAAATCTTTTTGAAGAATTTACAAATATTTTAAATAGTCCGGTAAAAAGCTAAAAATCTATTTCAAAGATAAAAAAATAAAATTGGCAACAGTTTTTAGACTTGGATTTTTAAAGACTATGATGAAGTGAAAGAATTTTTCTTCATATGATGAAATGATTAATTTCTATATAGATTATGAGCATACTACAACAAGTTATATGCTTTTTAAAAAAATAGATTGGAAAGTTTCCTTGAAAAAGAAATTAAAGAAATTAAATAAGATCTTAAGCTTAATTAAAAAGGATATAGAAGACTCAGAAACTATGGAAAGTATAAAAGAAAAAAAGGAGATATTTTTAGCTTCTGTTCTTTATAATGTGAAAAAAGGGAATGAATTCTGTAAAAAGCTTATGATTTTCTATAATAATAAAGAAATTGAAATTGAGTTAGATAGTTTAATAAGTCCTAAGGAAAAACTTTAGATAGAATCTATAAGAAGTACAACAAGGTAAAAAGAGGGACTTACAAATGCTATAAGACGTGATAAAGAGATAAGAGAAGAAATTTCATATATAGAAAGTACTTTTGCTTTTCATTGAAAGTAGTACAGATGTTAGTTCTTTGAGAGAGATTGAAGAAGAATTAATAAAATTAAACTATATCAAGAGTTTACATAATAAAAAAAGAAAACTAAACTTAAAAAAAGAAGTGAAGTATGGTGATTGAAGGAGAAGATTATTTAATTCTCTATGGTAGAAATAACTTAGAGAATGATAATTTAACTTTTAAAAATCTCTGAAAAAAATGATTATTGGTTCCATGTGAAAAGATATTCCAAGTTCTCATATCATTTTTAAAAAGCCACTAAATTAACAGATGAATTAATAGTTAAGGCAGCACAGGTATCAGCTTATTATTCTAAGGCTAATTTAGGGTGAAAAAGTAACTGTAGATTATACTTTAAAGAAAAGAATGTATCTAAACCTAATGGAGCAAAAACCTGGCTTTTGTAATATATGTAAGTCAAAAAATCTGTTGTTGTTGAAAAAAAGTAGAATTAGATAAAATTTAAAAAAAGAGCTGTTGCAAACTAGTTTTAAATTTAAAAGAAAAAAATAAGTGAGTTACTGAGTAGATTTTTAGATAAAAAAATCAAATGAGATTGACTAAATGCACAGTGTCTGAGGTAACTAGTTTCTGATTTGCAGCGATATATGATTTCTTTATCGTAAAAACATTACTCAGGACGAACTCTTTTGCTAGTTATCTATTTTTTTTCAACAGCTCTTTAATATTTAGTAATTTTCAACTAGTTCTTTGAGCTAGTAGGAACTTTTTTTAACTTTTTTTGTTCTTCATAGTTATATGCTAAAACAGTTGCTGTTCCTGTTATAGCTAAGTCCTCACCACAGAAAAATTTCATGTTCAAAAATTATTCTTAAACCTTTTTATTTCAATTTTAGTTATATTAACTTTTTATTTCTTGATTTAAAAAAATAATTGTTTTTTTGTATTGAACAGTAGCTTCAGTTTGGATAAAACCACTTCCATCTCCTATATCTGTTTCACTTAAATTATTAGCTCTTAAAAAAATTCTTCTCTAGCCCATTGAAAAAAATAATAGAGCTCTTTCATTACCTACATGGTTACCATAATTTAAATCTTCTTGTTTTATTGTGTAATTAAATGTAAACATATTACCTCCTTATATTAAGAAAAATAATATCATAGTATTACTATGAATTCAAGCATAAAAAGAAAGTGTAGAAAGTAAAAAAAGGCTATATAGTAATCCCTATATAGCCTTTATCTATTTGAAGTTATCCTTTTTACTAATGGTTTTCCACAACAAGTGAATTCACAACATTCGTGAGAAGCATCATGAGTTTCACAGTTATCATTAGTTCCACAATCACATGCATTTTTAACTTCTATTTCGAAGTCACAACATTGACATTTATAAACTTCACCTTTTTTTCATATTTTTCACAACTTACCATATCATTTCCTCCTTAAAAATTTTTTTATAATTGAGTACTCATTCAACTGTACAAATGTATAGTATCATTAAACAAAAAAATGTCAAGTATTTTTTTATAAAAAAATAAAGAATTATTAAAAAAATTTCAAAAATATAGATAAAGTCACTTCAATTTCTCCACTTTCATATTTGAAATAAGTTATCTTCTTTATTTCTAACAAATCAGGTATTTCTTGTTTTGAATATCTTTTTACTTTTCTTAGTTCTTTTATTTTCTTTTCTAACATTTTTAAATTTCTTTCTCCTTTATTTTTTTTATAACTATTTTTTTCATAATTCATTATAAACTTTTAAATTATATTAAAAAAATATCAAATATTTATAAAGTTATATTCAAAGTATAATTAATAAAACAAAATCCAAAAAAACACAAAAAAAGAGAGTATTTACTACTCCCTTTTATTTAAAATATTTATTTAAAGATTTTTTTGAACCTTAACTTTTCTATCAGTTTCAGTTTCTAATATAATTTCTAATTCAAAAATTTGTCAAATGCAAAGATATTTTTTTCTTTACCCTCATTTATTATACAAGACTTTTTCTATATTGGTGAAATTAGCTATTAATTTTTTTCTCCAATATTTTTTTAACAATAACTTTTTCAAAAATATCTTATTTTATCTGAACTTACTCTTAAATTATATAGCAACATTTCTTCTAGTAATCTATAATGCCATTCTCTTTCATTATAAATCAAACAAAAAAACATTTCTTAAACTTTCAAGATTATGATTTTCTTTTTAAAAACTCAATTACACCTTTATCATAAGTTATTTCAACTAACATTTTAAATTGTTTTCCTGTTTCTTCTAAGTTATAGACTTTTTGATAAAAAAACTTTTTGTCTTTGCTCACTTCTCCACATTTGAAAGCATACTTCTCCGTTATCTGAAACATGTTTTTCTTTTCTGTTCTTTTTAAAAATAAGAGTTACTTCTCTTCTTAATTTTTTTTAAAAAACATCATCTGCTAGTTCCATTCTAACTCTTAGAGTTTCCATTAAATTAAAATATTCTTTTTTTATCTAGTATATATACGCCAAACAATGTCATAAATAGTTCATCAAATTCTTTTTGTATTTCATCAGTGTATTCATCTAAGTCATCTCTGTGTACAAAAAAATTTATTAAATGGAGTTTCGATATTATAAACTTTATATAAATCAGGAATAAATTTTTATTTTGAGTATATCTCCTAATTCTTTAAGCTTTTTCTATTTCTTTTTAAATCAAAAATTATTTTTGCATTTTTTTCTCCTATATTATAATCCTGCAACTATATCAGTTTGTTTTTAAACCTTGTTATAAATGGAATGCCTTCAATACAAAAAAATTAACTATAAATGAACTAAAATTACAAACATTTAATTTGCAATTTATTATACACCTTTCTTCAAATAATGTAAAGTTATTTATATATATATAAAAAAATGGTGTCGATAGAAAGATTTACCATCAACACCCTTTTATTATACAAATTAAAAAAATATATTAGATGATTTTTCTTTTTAAAATATTTCTTTTTTTATTTAGAATTATAGCATACAACAGAAAAAAACATAGACTTATAACAAATAAATAAAAGTACTGTAGCTAAAATTTTTTAGCTACAGTTTTTGATAATACTACATATGTTTTTTTGGCAACTTTGATAACTTCTTCTAATTTATCATTAGAAAGATTTAAAGTTTTTAGATCTTCAATCATATTTTCAACTCTATTTTTCTTTTACCTATTAATCCTTTAAATTCAGCTTTCTTTTTCTTCTATAATATTATCTATGAAATTTTTCTAATTTTTGTCATTTTATTCTCCTTCTTATTTAAAAATTAAAAATTTTTTTATTGTATTACAAAAATAAACTATTAAGTAAATAGTCTTTAAAAATATAAATTTTAATTCAATCTAAGTCAAAGAATAGAAATAAATGTTGCCAAGACAGATGTGCACATCTGTCATAGAAGCTATGAAAAAGCTTATTACAAACATTAATCATATTACACATCCCCCTTTACTATTTTTGATTTCCAAGATAAAATCTTTGATAACTTAATTATACACTATTCCAAGAAAAAAAGCAAGAAGATAAAAATACTCATTTTAAAAAGGAAAAATAGAACTAATAAAAAAAGATAGTTCTAAAAAAATATTAAGTGCTATATTATTGTAACGAAATATGCTATAATGATATCAATTATATAAAAATAGAGGGAGGTTATTATGAAAAAAATTAAAATGCCAGATACTTTTTGTAATCATATTTTTTTGTTGTTTTGTTTGCATCACTTTTTGACTTACATAGTTCCAGTTGGAAAATTTGAAATGCAAGAAGTGACTTACATAACTAATACAGGGGCTGAAAAAACAAGAAATGTACCTGTTCCTGGAAGTTTCTCTTATGAGTTAGATGATCAAGGAAACGAACTAAAAAAAGGTATAAAGATATTTGAACCTGGTGGAGAAGTTGGAGTAACTAACTATATATTTGAAGGGCTAGCAAGTGGAGATAAATGGGGAACAGCAGTTGGAATAGTTGCCTTCTTATTAGTTGTTGGTGGAGCTTTTGGAATAATTTTAAAAACAGGAGCTGTTGAAAGTGGGAATATATTCTATGATAAGCAAGAGTAAAGGGCTCAGAGCTTGTACTCATACCTGTTATATTTCATATTATTCTCCCTTAGGTGGAGCAGTCTTTGGAATGGGAGAGGAAGCGATACCTTTTTGCAATGCTAATCATACCTATAGTAATTGATATGGGATATGATTCAGTAACGGGAATTTTAATAACATATATTTCAACTCAAATAGGTTTTGCAACTTCTTGGATGAACCCATTCAGTGTTGCAGTTGCACAAGGAGTTTCAGGAATACCAGTTTTATCAGGAGCAGGATTTAGAATGTTTATGTGGACATTCTTCACAGCTTTTTGGAGTAATCTACACAATTTTTCTATGCAAGAAGAGTAAAGAGAAATCCAGAGTCTTCAATAGCATATAAGACAGATGCATATTTTAGAAATAACTTTAAATCTGAAGAACAAGGAAATAGAGAATTTAAGTTAGGACATAAATTAATTATCTTAGTTTTAATTTTAGGTATGGCTTGGGTTGTTTATGGAGTTATAAAAGAAGGATATTATTTACCAGAAATAGCAACTCAATTTGTAATAATGGGATTAATAGCAGGAGTAATTGGAGTAGTATTTAAACTAAATAATATGTCAGTGAATGATATAGCAACTTCTTTTTAGAAAAGGTGCAGAAGATATGGTTGGGAGCTGCTTTTAGTTATAGGTATGGCTAAAGGGAATAGTTTTAATATTAGGTGGAACAAGTGCAGATACTCCTACTATTTTAAATACTATACTTAACTATGTTGCATCAGGACTTAGCAATATGTCAGCTGCTTTCTGTGCTTGGGTAATGTATATCTTCCAATCAATATTCAATTTCTTTGTTGTGTCAGGATCAGGGCAAGCAGCACTTACTATGCCAATAATGGCACCACTTTCAGACTTAGTTGGAGTAACAAGACAAGTTGCTGTTTTAGCTTTCCAATTAGGGAGATGGATTTACAAATATGATAGTTCCTACTTCAGGAATACTTATGGCAGTATTAGGAATTGCTAAAGATTGAATGGGGAGTTTGGGCAAAATATCAAATTAAGTTTCAATTAATTTTTATTCGCATTAGGTTCTTGTTTTGTATTCGCTGCAGTTTTAACAAACTTCTCTTAAAAATATTTTTTTAATCCTTTAAGGAGGACATGAAATATGAAAATAAGAAAATATTTTTTTACTAGTTATGACTTTAGTTTTTAATTAACTTTGTGAACTTGAGTGCTTCTCAAAAAAAGACTAGGAGAAAAAGAGGCTACAGGCTCTCTAGTATCTAGTACTAAGCTTAATCTTGTACAAAAAAATGATAAGAAAACTTTTACTATTGAAGTTTATCGTTCTAATGGAAAAATTATCTACAAAAAAAGTGAGTATGAATTAGAAGATAAAGATAAAAAAATATTGAAAAAAATGAAATAAAGAAGCTTTTATGAAGAAGTAAAAATCAGGAAAGATAGATTATAGTTCAAAAAAATTATAGAAGAATATCATGAGAATGGAAATCTAAAAAAACTAGATTGACTGATAATCATGTTAAAGAAAAAAATTAGAAGAATATGATGAAAAATGGAAAAACTTATAAGAGTAGAAAATGGAGAATAAAAGCAATTTAGTAAAAAAGACTATTGTAAAATTAAAATTTTAATCCTAAAGTAAAAATAAGTGAGTTACGATGAAATTTTTAGATAAAAATCAAATAGAATGAGCCGAGCAAATTCAGGGTGTTTGAGTGTAGCGAGTTTCTGATTTGCAGCGAATTCTTGATTTTTATCGTTAAGAAATACTCAGTAACGAAACTATTTTTTTACTTTTTAGTATTTTACAACAGCCCTTTTTTTGGTAACAAATGTTACAGAAATTATATTAAAAATTCTTATATAATAAGGAAAAATATGAGTAAAATAAATAAGAATTTTAGGAGGATAGAATGAAAAAAATTATTAGTAGGATTATTATTAGTAAGTTCAGCATTATCTTTTGCAGCAACACAAAGAGTACCTTTTAGAAAAAAATTAGGACCTAGAGGAAATGGAAGAGAATTGTATCTTGAAGGACAAGCAAAAACCTTATTCAGGAGAAGTAGAAAGAAAAATATCCAAATGGAAAAACTTCTTGGTGTAGCTACAATGAAAGATGGAAAATTAGAAGGAAAAAGCTTATGAATACTATGAAAGTGGTAAAAGTATTCAAAGAAGAAATTTATGTAAATGGAACAGCTAATGGAGTGGCAAAAATCATATTATGAAAATGGAAAAGTACAATATGAAACAAAATTTGTAAATGGAAAAAGAGAAGGAATAGAAAAAAAGGATACACAAATACTGGGGTTTTTAGTCTCAGAAATTCCATATAAAAAAATGGAGAAGCTACTGGATTAGCAAAGTTATACAATGAACAAACAGGTAAATTAGAATATGAAACTAATGTAATAAATGGACTAAGAAATGGCTTATCTAAAGAATATTATCCAAGTGGAAAGTTAGCAAATGAAGTAAATTTTAAAAAAATGATATAGAAGATGGAATTACAAAAAAATATACTATGAATCTGGTAAGTTAAAAGGAGAAGCAACATATAAAAAAATGGATCAATTAGATGGATTAGCAAAAAAATATGATGAAAATGGAAAAACTAGTTGAACAAGCAACATATAAAAATGGACAAAAAAATAAAATAATCTTGAAAAACTGAGCTATTGCAAGCAAAAATGCAGTAGCTCTTTTTACAAAGACATTATTCTAAAAAAATTAATTAAATCTTAATATTCATACTGTATAATAAATATAAATTCTAAAAAAATATTAATAAAAAAAGTAAAAAAATAGGAGGAATACAATGAAAAAAATTATTACTAGGATTATTATTAATAAGCTCAGTATTATCTTTTTGGAGCAACACAAAGAGTGGGTATAGAAAAAAATTAGTAACTAATGAAAAATAGAGACACACTATATCTTGAAGAAACAAAAAAACCTTATTCAGGAGAAGTAGAAAGAAAAATATCCAGATGGAAAAACTTCTTGGAATTGCTACAGTTAAAGATGGTAAATTTAATGGAAAAATCTTATGAGTACTATGAAAATGGAAAAATTAAAAAAATAGAAGAAAAATTATGTAAATGGAAAATCTGAAGGAGTATCAAAAGTTTTTTTATCCTAATGGTAAAGTAAAATACGAAACTCCCTATAAAAAAATGATAAAAAAAGAAGGAGTAGAAAAATTTTACTCAGAAAATGGAATATTAATGTCAGAAATTCCATTTAAAAAAACGATGTTGTAATAGGAGTAGCAAAGGTATATAATGCACAAACAGGTAAATTAGAATATGAAGAAAAATCTAGTTAATGGAAAAAGAAATGGTTTATCAAAAAAATATTATCCAAGTGGAAAAAGTATTAAATGAGGTAAATTTTTAAAGATGATAAGGAAGAAGGAATTATGAGAGTTTACTATGAAACAGGTAAATTACAAGGAGAAATACCTTATAAAAAATGGACAAGTAGATGGAGTAGTAAAAAGCTTATGATGAAAAATGGAAAACTAATAGAACAAGCAGTATAAAAAAATGGAGAAGAAGTAAAATAAATAAGAAATTCAGGAGAAATACAATGAAAAAAATTGCTAGGATTATTATTACTGAGTTCAGCATTATCTTTTGGAGCAACGCAAAGAATATCCTTAGAAAAAAATTAGAAACTAATGAAAGTAAAGATATATTATACCTTGCAGGAACAAAAAAACTCCTTATTCAGGTGAAGCTGAAATAAGATATCCAAGTGGACAACTTCTTTCAGTTGCCACATTTAAAAAAATGGGAAAAATAAATGGAAAAAGCTTATGAATATTACTCAAGTGGACAACTAAAAATTAGAAGAAAAATTATACAAATGGGAAAAAAATAATGGCTTGTCAAAAATCATATTATGAAAATGGACAACTAAGATTAGAAGAAAAATTATATAAATGGAAAAACTTAATGGTCTATCAAAAATCATATTATGAAAATGGGCAACTACAAGATGAAACCCCCTATAAAAAAATGATAAAAAAAAGAAGGAATAGTAAAAACTTATATAGAAAAATGGGACATTAATCTCAGAAGTTACATTTAAAAAAATGGAGTTGTGGTAGGAAAGTCAAAGTTATATAATACAAAAAAACTGGTAAATTAGCAGCTGTAAGTAATATAAATAATAGGAAAATAGAAGGAGTATCTAGAGAATATTATCCAAGTGGTAAAATTATTAAGTGAAGTAAGATATAACAAAAAAATGGTAGAATTGATGGGAGTTGCAAAAAGTTTATAATGAACAAAACAGGTAAATTAGAAAGAGAAATACCTCATAAAGATGGAAAAAAATAGAAGGAATTGAAAAAAATTTATGATGAGAAGGGGCAAATTAATAGGGACAATAACATTTGAAAAATAATCAAATAATGGAAGAAGTGACATATAAAGATGGAAAAATAATAGACCAAAAAAATATATCCACTAGGAAAAAGACCTAGAAAATGAACTATTAAAAAAAGTAAAACTCCTTGACAATTTTATAAAAAAATATTAAAAATACTTATAAGATTAATTAAAATTTTTTTAGGAGGCAGAAATGAAAAAAATTACTAGCAGGGTTATTATTAGTTAGTTCAGTATTAGCTTTTGGAGCACAAAGAGTACCGATTGAAAAAAGTAGTAGTTAATGGAGATTTGTTATATGTTGAAGGAGAACAAAAAACCTTATTCAGGAGAAATTGAAAGAAAAATATCCAAATGGAAAAAAACTCTTGGAGTAGCTACAATTAAAGAAGGAAAAATTAGATGGAAAAAGTATATGAATACTATGAAAATGGAAAAAGTAAAATCAGAATCAAACTATGTGAGTGGAAAAAAATTGAAGGAGTAGCAAAAATCATATTATCAAAAATGGAAAAGTAGAATATGAAACATCATTTAAAAAAATGATAAAAAGAAGGAATAGAAAAAAATTTTTATATAGAAACTGGAATATTAGTATCAGAAGTTCCTTTTAAAAATGATGAGGCAACAGGTCTAGCGAAATTATATAATGAAAAAAACAGGTAAATTAGAGTATGAAACTACTGTGGTTAATGGACAAAGAAATGGACTATCTAAAAAAATATTATCCAAGTGGAAAATTATTAAGTGAAGTAAATTTTAAAAAAATAACAAAGAAGAAGGACTTATGAAAGCTTACTATGAAAATGGGAAGTTACAAGGAGAAGCACCATACAAAAAATGGTCAACTAGATGGAGTAGCAAAGCTTTTATGATGAAAGTGGAAAAGTAATTGAAGAAGCAACATTTAAAAATGGTAAACAAGTAAAAATAAGTAAAATAAATTAAAAAATTGAGCTACTGCAAATAAAATGCAGTAGCTTTTTAGTAACAAATGTTACAGAGATTGTATTAAAATTCTTATATAATAAAAACAATATGAACAAAAATAAATAAAAAAATTTGGGAGGAATAGAATGAAAAAAATTATTAGTAGGATTATTATTAGTAGCAAGTTCAGTACTATCTTTTTGGAGCACAAAGAGTTCCATATGAAAAAAATTATCATTTCAGGTGGTTATATATCTTATAACGATGAAAAAAATTTACTGGAGAATTTGAAAGAAAAGATCCAAGAACAGGGAAAAAATTAATATGGTAGGGTTCTGTTAAAAAAATGGAGAATTACATGGAACAAGTTATAGTTATGATGAAAAATGGAAAAAGTAAACTGAAGAAATAACATTTAAAAAGGAATGAAAGAAGGAGCTAGTAAACTTTATCATCCATCAGGAGCTGTAGCAGCTAAATTAAATTATAAAAAAATGATAGATATGAAGGTTTACAAAAAAATATTACTATGAAAATGGGAAATTACAAGCTGAAATTGAAATGAGCAAAGGTCAATTAGATGGAGTTACAAAGATGTATGACGAAAATGGAAAAATTAAAAGAAGAAATAATATAAAAAATGGAAAAAAAGGTAAAATAAAATAAAAAATTTAGGAGGATAGAATGAAAAAAATTATTGGTAGCTTTATTATTAGTAGTAAGTTCAGTATTATCTTTTGGAGCAGAAAAAGTTCCTTATGAAAAAAATTATCATTTTTCAAATGGATATATATATTATAATAATCAAGAGTTTACAGGAGAATTTGAGAAAAAAAGACCCAAATACTGGAATAGTTAAGATGGTTGCTTCTGTTAAAAATGGAAAAATTACATGGAATGTCTTATACTTATGATGAGATTGGAAGATTAATTGAAGAGACACCATATAAGAATGGACTAAGAGAAGGAACTGGTAAAAGTTTATTATAAATCAGGAGTTCTATCAGCTAAGTTAACTTATAAAAATGATGAGTATGAAGGTTTACAAAAATACTATTATGAAAATGGAAAAATTACAAACTGAAATCCCAACTAGTCAAGGTGTAGTAACTGGAGCAGTAAAATTATATGATAAGAGAGGAAGATTTGAAGGAGAACTTTATCATATGATGAGATTATAATAAATTAAAAAAATAGAGCTATTGCAAATAAAATGCAATAGCTTTTTTAAAAATATTTTTTTAAAATTAATCTAATATTAATATTCACCTTGTATAATAAAAAAACTAAAATAAAAATTTAGGAGGTAAAAATGAAAAAAATTATTAGCAGGATTATTTTTAGTTGGTTCAGTATTATCTTTTTGGAGCACAAAGAATGCAAGTTGAAAAAATGGTAATGAACGGGGATTTATTCTATGTTCAAGGTGAGCAAAAACCTTATTCTGGAGAAATTGAGAAAAAGTATCCGAGTGGAAAAACTGAAGGACTAGCTACAATTAAAAGCAGGAAAATTAGAAGGAAAAAGTATATGAATACTATGAAAATGGTAAAGTAAAAATCAGAAGGAAATTATGTAAATGGAAAAAGCTGAAGGAGTAGAAAAACTATTATAAAAAGTGGTAAATTAGAATCTGAAGTTCCATTCAAAAAAATGCTAAGAGAGAAGGAGTAGCAAAGTATTACAGTGAAAATGGTATATTAGTAGCAGAAGTTCCATATAAAAAATGATGTTACATCAGGTTTAGGAAAACAATATAATGAAAAAAACAGGTAAATTAGAATATGAAGTTACTCTAGCTAATGGAGTAAGAAATGGGTTCATCTAAAAAAATTACTATCCAAGTGGTAAATTATTAAGTGAAGTAAACTATAAGAACGATATACAAGATGAATCTGCAAAAATTTTTACTATGAAAAATGGTAAACTACAAGCTGAAGGTACTTATAAAAAAATGGGGAAGTAGAAGGAGTAGCAACAACTTATGATGAAAATGGAAAAAAATACTTCAACAAGTTACATATAAAAAAATGGAAAAGAAGTAAAATAAGCAAAAAAAGAGCTATTGCAGTTTATTTGCAGTAGTTCTTTTTATATAAAATATTTTATAAACAAAAATTTTTTTATGTTGAAATATTTCTAATAGAGGGTATAATAAGAATATAAAATTAATATTATATTTTCAAAAATTAGGAGGCTTTTATGAAAATTAAATTAGATGGAGTAGCAGAAACATTACTTATAACATTAAATGCAAGAGCTAAAGACTATGAGAATCCAAAATCTGTGTTACATGATAAGAAATCTTTTGAAATTGCCTCACAGTTAGACTATGATTTTTAAAAAAATTTGATACTGCTTGGGCTAGTTATTATGGAATATTAGCAAGAGCATATATAATGGATGAAGAAGTTAAAAAAATTTATAGAAAGATATCCTGATTGTGTTATAGTTTCAATAGGTTGTGGACTTGATACTAGATTTGAAAAGAGTAGATAATGGAAAAAAATAACTTGGTATAATCTTGATTTACCAGAAGTAATTGAAACAAGAAAAATTATTTTTTTCATAGAGCATGACAGAGTAAAAATATTTCAAAAATCAGTTTTTGAAAAATGAATGGACTAAAGAAGTTATAACTGATGGAAAAAGAATTACTTATAATTTCTGAGGGAGTTTTAATGTTTTTCACTGAAGATGAAGTAAAAAGTTTTAGAAATATTAGTTAATAATTTTTGAAAAAAATTTGAATTACACTTAGATTTACTTTACAAGGGAACTATAAGAATGACAGCCAAACATGATACTTTGAAAAAATGAATAATGTTAAATTTAAGTGGGGAGTAAAAAGATGGTAGTGAAGTTGTAAAAACTTGAGCCCAAATTAAAAACAAATAGGACTTATTAATTTTACAAAAAAATGTCAAAAATCTTTACCATTATCAAAAAAAGATATTTATTCCAATTTTTTTGGCTTATGAATAATCGTTTAGGAATGTATACATATAATAAGTAAAAATGGAGTTGTTGCAAAAATTTTAACTTTTGCAACAACTCCATTTTTTCTACATCATTATATTTTTTTATTCTTTTGATACTCTCATAAATACTAACAGTGAAATAACAGTCATTAAAGTTAAAATGGTTGACATAGCGGCAGCTATACCATAACTTCCTCTTGAAACATAAACATATATTTGTAATGTCAATGTTATTGTCTTATAGTTATATAAGATTATACTTGAAGAAAGTTCTGTAATAATTGTTATCCAACTTAAAAAGTGCTCCTGAAATAATACCATTCATCATCATAGGAGTTGTTATCTTAAAGAAAGATTTCATACGAGAAGCTCCTAAACTGATTGAAGCTTCTTCAATAGAAAGTGGTATCTGTTGAAGTATAGCAACAGATGATCTTATAGTATAAGCATTTCTTCTTATGATAAGTGATATTACCATTATTAAGAAAGTTCCAACTAAAAACAAAAGGTTTTTATTGAAAGCACTTACCAAGGCTATCCCTACAACTGACCCAGGAATAACATAAGGCACCATAGATAAAAGTATCTATAGTTCTATTTATAAAGTTATTTCTTCTTACAACTAGATAAGCAATTAAAAATAGAAATAACAATGATTAAAAATTAGAGAAAGTCCACCGATTAAGAATGTATTTTTGGATAGCATTTCCTAATTTACTAAAGGCTTCTGTATAACTCTTTAAAGAGTAACCTTTTGTGAAAAAGTTTTCCAGATGTGTTTTGGAAAGATGTATAAATTACATAAAGTTGTGGAGCATAAGAAACAAAAAAACTATTAAATAACAGAATAAGTGAATTAAAACAGATTTTTATTCCTTTAATTTCCTTAGCTTCAATAGGATGAAGTGCATTCATTGTGAATTTATACTTTCCATTAATATATCTTTTGTAATAAGAAAAATCAAAGATGTTATTATAATTGCAATAATACTTACAGCTGACGCAAAAATTCTTGTCAGAACCTGTTTCGTTCATAAATTGATTATAAATTTCAACAGGGAAAGTTCTATATCCTTCTCCAATGAATAGAGGAGTTCCAAAAGTCTGCAAAGGCTCTCATAAATACCATAAGAGCAGCTGCCAATATAGTTGGAATACATAGAGGGATAATTATTTTAAAGAATCTTTTTAGTCCCAGTACATCCCATATTTTTCACTAGCTTCTAATAGAGAATTATCAATATTTCTTAAAAGCTCCTGAAACATATAAGAAAACTAAAGGATAAAGTTGCATACACAAAAACAAGTAAAAATTCCACCGAAATCCATAGATACTTGGGAAATTAAAAACCTGTTAAGTTTTTTTAATTGTATTAGTAATTAATCCATTTCTTCCTAATAATAAAAATCCAAGAATATGCTCCAATAAATGGTGCAGACATACTACATAGTATTATAATAATTTGCAAAAAGTTTTTCCTTTGATTTTATACATATTGTAGAAATAAGCCAAAGGAGTTCCTATTATTAAAGTTAAAAGCTGTTTGCAGCTAAACTGACTTTAAAGGAATTAAATATAGTAGAAAAAGTAATAATTTTTACTTAAAAATTTTTGCAAAAATAAGCAAAAGTGAAATCTCCATTATTTTCTATTACTGCATTTTTAAATAAAAATCCCTAAAGGATAAATCATAAATACTATATAAAAATGCTAGAACACACAATGAAATTACTATCCAAATATCTTTTTTTCTTACTTTAGCATAAGCAACACCTATATCGTTGTTAACACCTTCTAAAAATATTTTTTTAGAACCATCTTCTGTGAAAAACATTAATCTTATCTTGTTTTACTTTTTAAATAAACCTCAGTTCCTTTTTGGAATGATATTGTCTATTTTAGATTCTTGTACAATTTCAAGTTTTTCTCCATTTTCCAAATGTGCAAAAATAATGAGTGTTTAAACCTAAAAAATACACTGCTATCTATAAAAGCCTTCATACCATCTTTTTGCTTGACTTTCATCAATAACAAATTCTTCAGGTCTTATTGAAATTGTAACATTTCCTTTTGACATTTTTGTCTTTTTATGTTAGTTAAGTTTATGTCATACTTTTCCAGCTATCTTTAAAGTAGTACCATCTAAAGTCCCTCTTAATACATTTGTTTTACCTATGAAAGTTGCAACAAATAAATTAGCTGGTCTTTGATAAATATCTTTAGGTTGTCCTAAATGTTGAATTGCACCATCTTTCATAACTGCAATTCTATCACTTACAGCCATAGCTTCTTCTTGGTCGTGAGTTACATAAACAGTTGTAATTCCAATACTATTTTTGAATTTCTTTTTATAGCCGTTCTCATTTCAACTCTTAATTTGGCATCTAAGTTACTTAAAGGTTCATCCATCAATAAAACATCAGGTTTTATTACTAAGGCTCTCGCTAAAAGCAACTCTTTGTTGTTGTCCTCCTGATAATCTATCAGGCATTCTATCCCTGTATTCATCGATTTGCATAAGTTTTAAAAAAATTTATCTGTTTCTACTTTCATAACATCTTTAGAAACTTTTCTATTTTTTTAAAACCAAATTCTACATTTTTGCTCAACAGTTAAGTGTGGGAATATAGCATAGTTTTGGAAAAACCATTCCAATATTTCTCTTAGAAGGATCTAAATCATTTATTCTTTTTCATTGAAATAGAAATCTCCATTTTTCAATAGAGTTAAATCCAGCTATCATTCTTAATAAAGTAGTCTTTCCACACCCAGAAGGCTCAAGGAGAGTAAAAAAACTCCCTTGTCTTATATCAAGAGATAAATCTTCAATAATAATGTTATCTCCATATCTTTTTGAGCATTTTTATTATTATATTTACACTCATTAAATTTCTCCCTAATTATTTAGTTAATATGTTAGTCCATCTTTCTTGCCATTCTTTTCTGTGTTCAGCACAGTAAGGAATATCTTCATAAGCAACTTTGATTTCTTCAAATGGTTTTATAAATTCACTTGTATTTTTTTAATAGAAGTATTTACTGGTCTTGTTGAAGTTTCAGCAACAATTTTTTTGTCCTTCATCAGAAATTAAGAAGTCGATGAATTTTTTTAGCATTTTTCCATATGAGGAGCATTTTTAACTATTGCAGCAGCTCCTGGTAACCATACAGAACCTTCTTCAGGATAAACAAGTTTTAAGTTAGTTGCACCATCTTGAAGTAATGTAACAGCTGGGTTTTCATAAGTAACTCCAACAGCATATTCTCCATCAGCTGTAGCTTTATAGATTTGAGAAGATGAAGATAAAAATAGTTCCATCTAATTGAGCTATGAATTTTTCAACAAATTCCCACGCTTTTTCATCATATGGTTTTTCTCCCATAACAAGTAACATATTTGTAAGTTCAGCTATAGCACTACTACTTGCAGTAGGATCTCCCATAGCAATTTTACCTTTTAATTCAGGCCATAATAAATCTTTATATCCATTAAATTTTTTTCAGGGATCTAATCCTAATTTTAGCAAATACATCTTTGTTTACAAGTAAAAGCAGCACTACCATCTAGTTTGTAGTTTGTAAAAGAAACCAGTAGTGTTTTTTTATAAGCATCAGGAACATTTTTTTCATTTTCAGAAGTATAGCTTTCCCATAAATCAGGAGTTGTAGCTAATACACCCATGCTTATAGCTCCCCAGTTAATATCAGCTTGAGGATTTTTCTTTTTTTCTGCTCCAATTCTAGCAAGAACATCTCCACTACCCATTGATTGTAAAAATAACTTTTTATTCCAGTAGCTTCTTCGAAAGCAGGAATAATTTTATTTACTTCATCATCTGCATTAGGTGAATAAATTACTAATTCATTTGATCCTTGAGCTTCAGGAGTAGCAGCTGTTTCTGTTTTTTTCTTTTTTTCTCCTCCACAAGCAACAAACATAACCATACCAATTGCCATCAATAAAAAAACTTAATAAACTTTTTCATTTCTTTGTCAAGACTGTGTAATATACTGTTAGTAAATATACAAGTCTTATCCTCCTTTTACAATATTAATAAATTCAATACATTATAAGTAATTATAAAATAAAAAAACTAATAAATATCAAGTCTTAAAAAATGAACGATTATTTCTCTTGTTGAAAAAAATCTTCTTTTCTTGGCTTATTAAATTTAAAATCTTTTTCTTTTTCTTCATTTTGTTAAGAATGGATAATAAAAAAATATCAGACTTTTTTTAATTTTATCAATTTCAGAGTAAGGTAGATATTCAATATTTTTTTAGCAACAGTGTATTCATCTTTAATAGTATTGAATTTCGGAAGTTCAAATTCTTTATTTGTGATAATCAATACATTATTAGAATTATATTTTCCTATAGTTTGCATAACATTTTTCTAAGTCAACTTCATGTTTAAAAATCAAAAAGTAAATATAAAAAAATCAGCTTTTTTTAGAGCTATCATTAATAGAAATAGTCTTTCCTTTATATAGATAGTATTTCTTTATAGTTTCAATAATAGTTCTTATACCTCTTCCTTTTTCCATAACAACAAGAGTAGCTTTTTATCTTTAAAGATTGAAGCTAAAACTTTCTTTTGTATAGAGTTATAGTCAAAGTTAGAAATTAATTCTTTCTTTATTTCTTGAAATATTAGAGCCTCTTTTACAGGAAAAGTTTTTAAAAATAATATTTCTATCAATATCAATTTTTAAATGCAAATTTATATTTTCAGTTTTTTTAGATATTTTTTTCTATTTCAACAGAAAAAAATTATAGTTAAATTCATTTTTCAAAAACTTTTTAAAAATATTAGCCAAATTGACATCTATATTTTTCAATAATAGTTCTATCCTTAGTAATAGCAAGTCCATAGTCGTTAAAAAAATAAGATTTAAAAGGATTTTCTACATCAGGTCTTTTTAGGATAGACTACAGTACGTATGGGGAAAGAAATATCTCTTCCATTTAATTCTAAATAATTATCATTAAAAATCTGTGTTTTCCATAGAATTTTTAATATCTTCAAGTTGAAGTTTACACATATATCTATCTTTAAAAGTTTCTAATTTCAATTTAAAAAGCCACATCAATTTTCTTTGAATTAGCGATTATATCATAGTAATCTCCACCACCGAAGAAAATACAATTTTTAAAGTAATAATTATCTTTCTTTATATCTAACATTAAATGCTCAGTACTATTTCTTGTAAATCTTAAATTTTCATATTCACAATTTTTTTAAAAAGCAAAAAAATAGGAGTATGATTTTTTTAGCACCATAAGGTTCTAGGATTTCTAATTCCCTTAAAAAAATTCATAGTTTACTTTTGTAAGGTGCAAGTATATTTTTCAATTTTTATAGTCTTAATAAATAATTCTTTAGGGAAATTTTCACCAATATATTTATCAACCCTTTGATAGAATTCTTCTATATTTTCAATCTTTATAGTAAAACCTGCTGCTCCAGAGTGTCCACCATATTTAACTAGGATATCAGAAACAGAATTTAAAACATTCAACTATGTTTAAGCCATCAATACTTCTACAAGAAGCAGTTGCAACTCCTTCACTTTCTTTAATTTCCATAATTATACTTGGCTTGTAATATTTATCTAAAAATTTTTAGAAGCAACTATCCCTATAACTCCATGATGAAAAGACTTGTTAGCAACTAAAATTAAGTTTTTTTATTGTATAGTTGCTTTTTTTTCAATTTCAGCAATGGAAGCTTCTAAAATCTTCTTTTTGAATATTTTTTTCTTTCACTATTATTTGCTAAAAAGTTGCTCTATGATAGTTAGACATTTAAAACCATCTTCTTCAATAAATAAACCAACAGCCTGCTTTTGCATCTTCCAAACGACCAGCCGCATTGAAAAATAGGTGCAATAAGATAGCCTACATCATAAGAACAATATTCTCTAGTATCCCAATCCTCTGGAAAAAACTTTTTCTTAAAAAGTTGCTTAATTCCTATCCATCTAGTGCTGTTTAAAAAGTTTTAAACCTCTTTTTACAAATTTTCTATTGTCAGAAGTCAAAGGAACTATATCAGCAACAGTACCTATGGCAACAATATCTAAGAATTTTTCCAAATCATTTAGTCTATCTAACTTACTATATAGTGCATAGACAAGCATAAAGGCTGTTCCAACCCCTGCTAAGTACTTATAACTATAGATATTTTCTTCTCTTTTTGGGTTTATAACAGCAAAAAGCCTTTTTGGTAAGTTACCAATTATCTCATGGTGGTCGGTTATGATAAAAATCTAAACCTAATTTCATTAGCAAAATTAATTTCTTCTATTGAATTAATTCCACAGTCAACACTTATAACTAGGTTAGCTTCTTCTTCTTTTTAAACTTTGGATGGCATCTTTATTTAGTCCATAACCTTCATCTCTTAAAGGAATATAGTAGTCTATATTTCCACCTAATTCTGAAAGAGCCAAGTATAAAAGAGAAACAGAAGTTATCCCATCGACATCATAGTCACCATAGATATAAATTTTTTTCATTGTTTTCAATAGCTTCAAAAATTCTTTTTACTGCTATATCAATATCCTTTTTAAATCAAAAGGATTGAAAATCAAAATTTGTATCAAGAGATAAATTTCTATTTTCAATTAAACTTTCAATGACAAAGTCTAATTTTTTTCTCCCTTTATTTTTCAAAAAAATTTTTTTTTCATAATTTATTTTATTTTCTAAAAAGCCATTTAGTATTTTTTTCATTTTCATCTTCCTTATCTTGTATAAATAATATTCATTAGTATTATAACAAGTAAATTAAAAAAATAAGAGAGAAAAAAATATTTCTCTTAAATAGTTAATTATTTTTTTTATTTCAAAAACATATTTATCTAAGATATCTACACCACTAGTTTCTGACATAGTATCTAAAGCATAAATTTCTGTAATGTTTAAATTCTTTTCAGTTTTTTTTCTTCTTTTTTTCACATTACTTTCTAATTTTTTTCAGACATATTATGTATTATTAGTTTTTTTAGTTGATAAATTAAGAGAATAATTCGTAGTATCTACATACTCAGTATCTCCTGAAATGTTTTTGAGCATCTAAACCAATAAGTTCAAATCTATTGTTTTTGATATCTAAAAAAATATGTAGTAGAAGTAGCATATTTAATATAGTCTGCAAGAGTAAAAAAATATGTAAAGTATTATTTTTTTAATAGTTACTGCCTTAGATAAATTATCATTGTAGTCAGGAGAATCTAGAGTTTCTAATCCTTCTTCAGAAGCATAACCTGGAGAAACAATGAAATTTTTTTGTCATTCTTTTGCAACCAAAGTATATTTTTGAGTTCTTATCTTTAAATAAAACTAATATAATTCTTGGGTTAAAATTCACAGGATTAGAACGAGATGAGTCTTCAATTTTTTTGAAATTTTTTTAGGATCATTTTTTTCAATTACTAAAACAACATCATCAATTTTATCTTTATTTAAATCTCCTTTTTTTCAACTATTAATTTTTTTTCCAACCCTTAGGAATAAAGTCCTCAACTTTACTAGCTTTTTTTGAGGGAAATTTATAGCTAGTAAATTAAATGAACAAAAAAATAAATAATAAAAAAACTAAAGAAAAAAATATTTTCTCTTCATAATTACCTCCAATGATAATAAATATTTAAAAAGTATATCATAAAAAAATAAGAGAGAATAATTTTTCTCTTAAATAGTTAATTATTTTTTTATTTCATGAACATATTTATCTAAAAATATCTACACCACTAGTTTCTGACATAGTATCTAAAGCATAAATTTCTGTAATGTTTAAATTCTTTTCAATTTTTCTTCTTTTTTTTCACATTACTTTCTAATTTTTTTCAGACATATTATGTATTATTAGTTTTTTTAGTTGATAAATTAAGAGAATAATTCCTAGTATTCACATACTCAGTATCTCCTAAAAATGCTTTGAGCATCTAAACCAATAAGTTCAAATCTATTGTTTTGATATCTAAAAAAATATGTAGTAGAAGTAGCAGCTTTAATATAGTCTGCAAGAGTAAAAAATACGTAAAGTATTATTTTTAATAGTTACTAGCCTTAGATAAATTATCATTGTAGTCAGGAGAATCAAGAGTTTCTAATCCTTCTTCAGAAGCATAACCTGGTGAAACAATGAAATTTTTTTGTCATTCTTTTGCAACCAAAGTATATTTTGAGTTCTTATCTTTAAATAAAACTAATATAATTCTTGGGTTGAAAATTCACAGGATTAGAACGAGATGAGTCTTCAATTTTTTTAAAAATTTTTTTAGGATCATTTTTTTCAATTACTAAAAACGACATCATCAATTTTATCTTTGTTTAAATCTCCTTTTTCAACTATTAATTTTTTTCCAACCCTTAGGAATAAAAGTCCTCAACTCTACTAGCTTTTTTTGAGGGAAATTTTCAGCTAATAAATTAAATGAACAAACAATAAATAATAAAAAAACTAAAAAAATAAACCTTTCTTTTTCATAATCGTCTCCTACATATAAATAATATTAATTATCATATTTTTTTCTAATATTTTAATTCCAGTATCTTGTGCCATAGTATCTAAGATATATTTATCTTTGACATCTATACTTTTTTTCTACTTTTTTTCTATTTTTTTGTTTCATCAGTACGAACTCCTGAAATATCTTTTTGTACCTATTAATTTTTTTAGTTGAAAAAAATTAATAGAATACGCTATATCTACAGCATATTCAGTAGATGTATGCCAATATTTATATTCTAATCCAATTAACTCAAACTTATTATTTTGATATCTAAAAAAATATTCAGTAACTCTAGCACCTTTAACATATTCTGAACGAGTTAAAAGACGAAGAGTATCATTCTTTATATTTATTGACTTAGATAAATCGTCATCTAAATCAGGTGAAGAAAGTGTTTCTAGTTGTTCAACAAGAGCTTTATCTTTTGAAACAATAAAAACCATTTTCATTTTTAGAAATCAAATTATATTGAGAATTTTTTTATTTTTTTAAACAATACTAATATTGCCATAGGATTATAATTAAAAAAATTGTATTATCTTCTGATTTTTTTCAAAAATTTTTTTAGCATCGTCTTTTTGTATTACTAAAAACAACATCATCAATTTTATCTTTATTTAAATCACCTTTTTTTAACTACAACACTATTCCAACCTTTAGGAATAAAAATCCTCAACTTTACTAGCTTTTTTTGAGGGAAATTTTCAGCTAATAAATTAAATGAACAAACAATAAATAATAAAAAAACTAAAAAAATAAACCTTTCTTTTTCATAACTGCCTCCTGTATTATATTATTTTTTTATTTCATGAGCATATTTATCTAAGATATCTACACCCGTAGTTTCTAACATAGTATCTAAAAACATAACTTTCTTTTAATATTTAGTTTCTTTTCAATTTTTTTCTTCTTTTTCTCATATCACTTTCTAACTTTTCTCTTAAATTGTGTATTTTTAATTTTTTTGTTGAGAAGTTAAAAGAATAATTATAAGTATCTATATATTCAGCATTGCCAAAAAAATATTTTTGATTTTCTAAACCAATAAGTTCAAATCTATTATTTTGATATCTAAAAAAATATATAGAAGAGCTACTACTTCTAGTTAATTCTGCAAAAAGTAAAAAAATACGTAAAGTATTATTTTTTTATAGTTATGGACTTAGATAAATCATTGTCAAAAATCAGGTGATTCCAGATTTTTGTAATCCAGATTCATAAGCCTCACCTGGTGAGATGATAAATCCTTTATCATTTTTTTGGCTACCAAAGTATACTTTTGAGTTTTTTTATCCTTAAATAGAACTAATATAATTCTTGGATTATGATTCTCAGGACTGGTTTGATACGATTCCTCATTTTTTTAAAAATTTTTTTAGGATCGTTTTTTTCAATGATTAAAAACGACATCATCTATTTTATCTTTATTTAAATCACCTTTTTTTATTATAATACTCTTCCAACCTTTAGGAATAAAAATCTTCAATTTTATCAGCTTTTTTTAGGAAAAATTTAGAGCAAATAAATTAAAAAGAGTAGAAAGATGAATAAGATTAAACTTAAAATAAAAAAATTTTTTTCTTCATAAAAACCTCCAATATGTATACCATTTTAGTATAACATAAATTTCTGAATTGTAAAGTCAAGAATTGAAAAAAATAAAAAAATAAATTTTAAAAGATACAAAGGACTTTAAAAAAATATTAATAAAAAAACTGTAATTTAATATAAAAAAATATGGTATAATGAATACGATTTTTAGTATATATTAGGAGGATGTTGTTAATGAAGACAATATTATATGGAATATTTTATTTTTTTCTAACTCTTTTCTTTGCTTATATCTTTATAAAAAGAAAAGGACTTAGCTAAAAAAATTTGATACACGCAGGGAGAAATTTGTAAATAAAATAGTAAAAAAATGAAAAAAAGTTAAAAGTTTTAAGAAAAATTCTTTATTATGTTGAGACAATAGGAAGTGCTCTTATATTAGTTGTAGTTATTCAAAAAAATTCTATATAGGAAACTTTTAAAAATTCCTACAGGTTCAATGATACCTACAATAGAAATTGGAGATAGAGTTTTTTTGCAGATATGGTTTCATATAAATTTACAGGACCAAAAAAAGAAATAGTATCATAATTTTTGACGAACCAATGAGAGATGAAGATTTTTTTATACAAAAAAAGAGCAATGGGATTACCTGGAGAAACTATAAGAATACAAGATGGAAGTTTATATATAAATGGAGAAAAAAACAGATTTTAGAAGATATAGTAATGATGGAATAGGAGAACAAGAATGGAAAAATTCCACAAAAAGGGGATAAGTTAGAAATTATTCCTGCTGGAAAAATATAGAGAAGCTCTTGAGAATGCTGGAGTAAATGTTGATGCTATTGTAGAAGAGGCATTTTATAAAGAACCATTTGAGTTTTTTTAAAAAATGTTTATTATGGATTAAAAACATAAAATTTTTTTGATAAGTTAAAAGATAAAAATATGATATTAACGAATATGTAAATCATAGAAATGACTATAGAAAACAAGGTAGTCTTACCATAGTAGAAATGATTATGCCTAATTTAAAAGTTTGTTGTTAATGGAGAAGAAACAGGACCTATTTTTAGATTTTATATCTGATAAAGAAATTAGAAATAAATTACTAAATGGAGAAACAGTAGAAATTATTTTTAGAAGATGATTATTATTTAGCATTAGGGAGACAATACAGATAATAGTAAAGATTCAAGATATATAGGTTTTATTAAAAAAAGTAGAATGAAAGGAAGAGTTTTAGTCAGATTCTGGCCTTTAAACAGAATAGGGCTAGTAAAAATAAGAATGTAGAGGATATTCAATGATTAAAAAAATTAACAATCAATGATGTAGACTATATAGAACAAATTTTTTTAACTTAGAAAAGAGATATTTTTTTAAAAAAATTCTGCTTTCAGTAAAGAATCTACAGAGAATTTAGTAAAAGCTGATAATTCATTTATTTATGCTTATCTTATAGATGAAAAAGGTTTGTGGGATATTTAATGGTTCTTGACAGCATAGATGTCTATGAAATTCTTGCAATAGCAACTATAGAAGAATGTAGAAATAAAGGTATTGCTCAAGAACTTTTTAGATAAAAATAAAAAAACTAAAGATATTTTTCTTAGAAGTTAGAAAAAAATAATGAAAAAAAGCAATAAATTTTTACAAAAAAATAATTTTTAAACAAATATCAATAAGAAAAAGGCTATTATTCAGATCCTACTGAAGATGCCATTATAATGAAAATGGAGGCAAATAATGAATAACGAAATCTATTCAAACCCACTATGTGAAAGGTACAGTTCTAAAGAAATGATGTATAACTTTTCACCTGACAAGAAATTCTCAACTTGGAGAAAAACTTTGGATTGCATTGGCAGAATCTGAAAAAGGAATTAGGGATTAGATATATCTCAAGAACAAATAGATGAAATGAAAAAAATATTCATAATATCGACTATGAGCTAGCAGCAAAAAAAGAAAAAAAGAATTCAGACATGATGTTATGGCTCATGTTCATACTTTTTGGAACACAAGCACCTTTTAGCTATGCCTATTATCCACTTAGGAGCTACAAGTGCCTTTCGTTGGAGATAACACAGATTTAATACAAATTAAAGATGGACTTGAAATAATAAAAAGCTAAACTTGTGAATGTTATGAATAATTTATCTAAGTTTGCTTTAGAAAAATAAAGATGTAGCAACTTTAGGATTTACACACTTTTCAAGCTGCTCAACTTACAACAGTAGGGAAAAAGAGCAACATTATGGCTACAATCTCTATTATTAGATTTAGAAGAATTAGAATTTAGAGAAAATACTTTAAGATTTAGAGGAGTGAAGGGAACAACTGGAACACAAGCAAGTTTTTAAAGATTTATTCAATGGAGATTTTTTTCAAAAGTTGAAGAATTAGATGTACTAGTTTCTAAAAAAATGGGATTTGATAAAAGATTTGCAGTAACAGGTCAAACTTATGATAGAAAAAGTTGATTCAGAAATAATGAATTTACTAGCAAATATAGCTCAATCTGCTCATAAGTTTACTAATGACTTAAGATTATTACAACATTTAAAAAGAAGTAGAAGAACCTTTTTGAAAAAGAGTCAAATTGGGTTCGTCTGCAATGGCATATAAAAAGAAATCCAATGAGAAGTGAAAGAATTTCATCTCTTGCTAAGTTTGTTATAGCATTACAACAAAGTACAGCAATGGTTGCTTCAACTCAATGGTTCGAAAGAACTCTTGATGACTCAGCTAACAAGAGATTATCTCTACCTCAAGCATTTTTTTAGCAGTTGACGCTATACTAATTATTTGGAACAACATTATGGAAGGTTTAGTTGTATATAATAAAAATAATAGAAAAAAACATATAATGAGTGAACTTCCATTTATGGCAACTGAATATATAATAATGGAATGTGTAAAAAGCAGGTGGAGATAGACAAGAACTTCATGAAAGAATAAGAGTTCACTCTATGGAAGCTAGGTAAACAAGTTAAAGTAGAAGGAAAAGACAATGATTTAATTGATAGAATAGTTAATGATGACTACTTTAAATTAGATAAGGCTAAGTTACTTTCTATACTAGAACCTAAAAAAACTTTATTGGTTTTGCAGCAGAACAAACAGAAAAATTTGTTAATATAGAAGTAAAAGCCAATATTAGAAAAAAATATAAGGCTCTATTAGGAATGGACTCAGAGCTAAAAAGTATAAAAACAAAAAAAGGAAAAGAAAAGGAAGTGGAGTGAGTTTTTATGATAAAAAGAATATAGAGAAGAAATTTATCTAATAGCCTTAGTACTTTTTAGGCTTATATCTTTCTCTTATTGAAAAATATAATACCAAAACCATTTCCTTGGATGAAGATAGGTTTATCAAATATATCTGTGCTAATAGCTCTTGAAAAAAATTTAATTCTAAAATGGCTTTACAGACTATTTTACTTAGAGTGTTTATACAGGCTCTTATGCTTGGAACTCTATTTACACCAAATTTTATCATAAGCTTTTAGTGCAGGACTAGTAAGTACATTATTTATGATCTTTTTATATAAATTTAGAAATTATTTATCACTGTTATCTATTAGTTGTATTTCAGCATTTATGCATAATCTTTTACAGTTGACAGTAGTTTATTTTTCTAATGTTTAGAAATATATCTTTAAATAGTAAGTCTATAATAATCTTTTATTATCTTTTTTTCTAGGATTTAGGAGTTATTATGGGCTTTAGTAACAGGGAGTTATAGCAACAAGATTAAATTTAAAAAAGGAATAAATAAAAATAAATAAGGAGAGGTATTTATGGGTAGATATTTTTGGAACAGATGGTATTAGAGGAGAGCAAACAAAGAATTAACTGTTGAAAAAAAGGCATTAAGACTTGGTTATGCTCTTGGATATTACCTAAAAAAACACTTATAAAAAAATGAAGAAAAAAATAAAAAGTTGTTATGGGAAGTGACACAAGAATATCTGGTTATATGTTAAGATCTGCTTTAACAGCAGGGCTTACATCAATGGGAATATACATAGACTTCGTTGGAGTTATTCCTACACCAGGGGTAGCTTATATAACTAAGTTAAAGAAAGCTAAAAGCAGGGTATTATGATTTCAGCTTCACACAACCCAGCAAAAGATAATGGAATTAAAAATCTTTTAATTCAGATGGTTTTAAATTTTCTGATGAAATAGAAAATAAAATAGAAGACTATATGGACGATTTAGATTCTATTTTAGTTGATCCTTTACCAGGGGATAAGGTTGGTAAGTTTAAGTATGCAGAAGATGAATACTTCCTATACAGAGATTATTTATCTCACTGTGTAAAAAGGTAACTTCAAGGATATGAAAAATAGTACTTGATACAGCTAATGGAGCAGCATATAGAGCTGCAAAAGATGTGTTCTTAGATTTAAGAGCAGAACTTGTTGTTATAAATGATGCTCCCTAATGGAAGAAATATAAATGTAAAGTGTGGTTCAACTCACCCAGAAATATTAGCAAAAAGTTGTTGTAGGGTTATGAAAGCAGATTTAGGATTAGCTTATGATGGAGATGCTGATAGACTTATAGCAGTTGATAAGTTTGGAAATATTATTGATGGGAGATAAAATTATAGGAATCTTTAGCTCTAGGTATGAAAAAAATGCAGGAACTTTAAAAAAATGATAAAGTTGTAACTACTGTAATGAGTAATATAGGTTTTGAAAAAAATATCTAAAAAGAAAATAATATAGAGCTTTTAAGAGCAAATGTTGGAGATAGAAATGTTCTTGAAATGATGCAAAAAGAAGATGTTGCTATAGGGTGGAGAACAATCAGGTCACATTATATTAAAGAGACTATGCTACAACAGGTGACGGAATATTATCATCTTTAAAAACTTGTTGAAGTTATAAGAGATACTGGAAAAAGATTTACATGAATTAGTATCAGCAATAAAAGATGCTCCTCAAACTTTAATAAATGTAAAAAGTTGATAATGCTAAAAAAAGAATACTTGGGATAAAAAAATGAAAAAAATTACAAGTTTCATAGATGAAATAAATAAAAAAACACTCTGATGAAAGTTAGAATATTAGTTAGAAAAATCAGGAACAGAACCTTTAATAAGAGTAATGACAGAAGGTGAAAAATAAGCAACTTGTACATAAGTTAGCTGAAGATATTGCTAAACTGATAGAAACTGAATTAAATTAATAGAAGGATAAATATGAAAAATTTTTTTGATAAAGATTTTTTAGGTATTTAGCTTTTATTTCACTGAAATAGGTTTGACATTATTTCATAAATGTTTTTTTGTAGCAATATATCTTTATTATCTTTTTTTGAGAAATATTTATTTAGGAGTTTTATTTTTTTGATATTTATGATACTATTAGGAATAGTAAATGGATTTTATAGCGTGTATAAGCTTATATTTCCAAAAAAATAAAAAAATAGTAATGAAAGAAAGGTATTTAGTAGATGGAGGATATAAAAAAATTTATTTAAAAAAACAATAATAACAACTATTATCTGTTTTTTTATTAGGTTTAGTTTTTTTCAAAATAAATATCTTTTCTTTGGAATAGGTGGAGGCTGTGCAATATCAGTGATAGCTCTATATCTTATATCAGTCGATAGCAAGGCTATTACATATTCTAAAGATGTAAAAAGTAGCAAAAAAAGAATTGCATACATTGGTTATGCCAAAAGATACTTTTTACACTTTACTGTTTTTTTGTAGCATTATTTTATTTTTTTAATGACTTTAGACTTTTTTTATGTGGATTTATAGGTACATTGAATGTTAAAACTCACAATTTACTGTATGAATATACTAAAAAAATAAAAAGTTTTTAAATAGTTAAACTATAATTATTGAAAGGAGGTATAAAGTGAGACTAGGATCAATAGAATTTACAACAGGAGAATTGGTATCTGGGCCTTCAGAAAATATTTTTCAATATTTGGCTTTCCAATAACTTCTACTGTTGTTACAACTTGGTTTATACTCTTTATGTTTCTTTGTATTTTTTTAAACTTGGAACAAGAAATCTACAATTGATTCCTGGAAAAATTTCAATCAATTCTTGAAGGAATTTATGAATTTTTAGATGGAACTATTGGACAAATATTAGGAACTTGGAAAAAGAAATATTACACATTTTTTTGCAACATTATTTTTTTGTTTATCTTCTTATCAAACATAATAACGTTCTTCCCTATACCTTGGTTCGGGGTAAAAAAATGGTGTATTTGAAATTTTTCCCAGCCTTTTAGGTCACCAACAGCTGACTTAAACACTACTGTTTGTCTAGCATTGATAGTAACCTTCTTGTTTATATCAATAAATATAAAGAATAACGGTATACTTGGATATTTAAAAAGGCTTTGGAGACCCGACACCAGTTATGGTTCCATTAAACATAGTTGGAGAGTTTGCAAAAACCATTAAATATATCTATGAGATTGTTTGGAAATATGTTCGCTGGTATGGTTATAATGGGGCTTATTTATATGGCAGTACCTTACTTCATCCCAGCACCTCTGCACTTGTATTTTTGACCTATTTGCAGGTTTAGTACAAAGTTTCGTTTTTCGTAACCTTATCTATGGTATATGTTCAAGGTTCACTAGGAGATGCAGAGTATACTGAGTAAAAAAATAAAAAAATTTTAGGAGGAATAGAAAATATGGATTTATTAACAGCAAAAAAACAATAGTTTTAGGGATGTTCAGCAGTTGGAGCAGGACTTGCTATGATAGCAGGATTAGGACCAGGAATCGGGGAAGGATATGCAGCCGGGAAAGCAGTTGAATCTGTTGCAAGACAACCAGAAGCAAGAGGAAGCATAATCTCTACAATGATACTAGGACAAGCCGTAGCAGAATCTACAGGTATTTACTCATTAGTTATTGCACTAATTTTTACTTTTATGCAAACCCTTTCTTAAGCAAATTAGGATAATAAGATATATCTGTCATTCAACTGATGAAAGGAGGTAAAAATAGAGTGCCAATAATATCTATTGATGCTACGTTTTTTTGGCAAATCATTAACTTTTTGTTCTTTTTATTTATAGTAAAGAAATATTTTTAAAGAACCTATATCAAAAAAATAATAAATGAAAGAAAGCAAAAAAATAGAAGCTGAATTAGTTGAAGCAACAAAAAAACAGAGAAGAAGCTGAAAAAAACTACATAAAGAAGCTGAAGCTCAAGTTCTTAATTCAAGAAAAAGAAGCTAGTGAAATTGTTAAAAATGCACAAAGAAAAAGCAGAAGAAGAAGCACACCTTCTAATAAAAAGAGGCAAGAGAAAAATAGAGAAAAATATTTTTAAGGGCCACTGAGTTAGAAGTTACAAAAAAATTAAAAAAATGATACCAAAAGATGAGTTAGGTAGAGAAGTTAAAAAAACTTAGCTGCAGAACTAGCTGAAAAAAATTATAAAAAGAAAAAGGTAGATGATAATCAAGAAACTTCACTTATTGATAAATTCATAGCAGAGGTAGGGGAAGATAAATGATTAAATCACAAATAGGAAGAAGATATTCTAAGGCAATATTTGATATTGCTGAAGAGAAAGAATCAAGTTAAGGAAATTTATGAAAATGCTAAATTCGGCTATGGTTCTATATAGAACTGATAAAGAATTTAAGAATTTTATAAGAAATCCTTTAATTGAGAATGAACAAAAAAAGGCAGTTTTAACTGAAATTTTTTTGGTAAAGATAACAGTGAGAACTTAAATATTTTTACTATATTTTTAGATAAAGGTAGAATTAACTGTATAAAATATATTGTTGCAGAATATCTAAAAAAATATACTATAGAAAAAAATAGAATTTTTAGATGTAAAAAGCTACTTTTACTAAAGAATTATCTGAAGAACAAAGAACTAAATTAATCAATAAATTATCACAAAAAAACTGGAAAAAGAAATTAACTTAGAAGTAAAAAGTTGATAAGTCTATTCTAGGTGGTGGAATTATAAAAAAATAGGTGATAAGATTATTGACGGTTCTATCCGTAGAGAATTAGATAATTGGAAAAAAAGAGTTAAGGTCTTTAATGGAGGTGTAACAATTTGAATATTAGACCAGAAGAAGTAAGTTCTATTATTAAAAAAAGAAATAGATAACTATAAGAAAAACTTTAGAAATAAAAAAACTTCTGGGACTGTTCTTGAAGTAGGAGACGGTATTGCGAGAATTTATGGTTTAAGCAATGTTATGTCAGGAGAACTTCTTGAATTTCCTCATGGAGTAATGGGAATGGCTTTAAACTTGGAAGAAGATAATGTTGGAGCCGTTATCCTTGGATATGCTTCTTTAATAAAAGAAGGAGATGAAGTTAGAGCAACAGGTAAAGTTGTATCTGTACCTGCTGGAGATAACTTATTAGGTAGAGTAGTTAATGCTTTAGGAGAACCTATAGATGGAAAGGGAGAAATAATTGCAGATAAATATATGCCTATTGAAAGAAAGGCATCTGGAATTATTTCAAGACAACCAGTATCAGAACCTTTACAAACAGGAATTAAATCAATAGATGGAATGGTTCCTATCGGTAGAGGACAAAGAGAACTTATTATAGGGGATAGACAAACAGGTAAAACTGCAATAGCTATCGATACTATAATCAACCAAAAAGGACAAAATGTAAAATGTATTTATGTTGCAATAGGGACAAAAAAAGATCAACTGTTGCACAAATATATAAGAAGTTAAGTGACTTAGGTTGTATGGAATATACAACAATAGTTGCTAGCAACTGCTTCTGAAGCAGCACCTTTACAATATATGGCACCTTACTCAGGAGTAGCTATAGGTGAATACTTTATGGATAAGGGAGAACATGTTTTAATAATTTATGATGATTTATCTAAACATGCCGTTGCTTACAGAGAAATGTCACTATTACTTAGAAGACCACCTGGACGTGAGGCTTATCCAGGAGACGTATTCTATTTACATTCAAGATTACTTGAAAGAGCTGCTAAGTTATCTGATGAATTAGGAGGAGGTTCTATAACTGCATTACCAATTATAGAAACTCAAGCAGGGGACGTTTCTGCATATATTCCTACTAACGTAATATCAATAACTGACGGACAAATATTCTTGGAATCTCAACTTTTCAACTCAGGATTTAGACCAGCAATAAATGCAGGGATATCAGTATCGAGAGTTGGAGGAGCTGCACAAATAAAAGCTATGAAACAAGTTGCATCAAAAGTTAAATTAGATCTTGCTCAATATACTGAGCTTTTAACTTTCGCTCAATTTGGATCAGATCTTGATAAAAGCTACAAAAAGCACAATTAGAAAGAGGACATAGAATAATGGAAATATTGAAACAACCTCAATATCATCCATATACAGTTGAAAAAAACAAGTTGTATCTTTCTATGCTGTTATCAATGGTCACTTAGATGATATAGAAATTTCAAAAAGTAAGAAGATTTGAAAAAGAATTATTAGAATATCTAAAAGGAAATACAGATATTTTAACTGAAATAGCTGATAAAGAAAAGCTTTTAGATAAAGATTTAGAAGAAAGATTGAAGGAAAGTATTGCAAACTTTAAAAAAGTCTTTTTAATTAAGGAGTAAAATTATGCCTGGAATGAAAGAAATAAAAAAAGTAGAATCAAATCTGTTCAATCTACCCGTCAAATTACTAATGCTATGGAAATTGTTTCTACAACTAAATTTAAGAAAATATTCTAAATTAGTTTCAGAATCAAGACCATATGAAGAAAAGTATGAGAAAAAAATTCTATCTCATATAGCAGCGGGAACTAAAAAAATGAAAGACACCCACTTTTTTTGATGGAAGAGAAGAAGTAAAAAGTATAGCTATAATAGTTATAACTTCTGATAGAGGACTTTGTGGAAGCTTTTAACAGTTCAACTTTAAAAAGAGCTAGAAAAAGTTAGTTAAACAAAATGAAGGTAAGAAAATATCTATCATTCCTTTTCGGAAGAAAAAGCTATAGATTTTTGCTACAAAAAGAAATTACGATTTCTCAGAATCTTTTTCAAAATTTTCTGCTGAAGAAATGAATAAAAATTGCAAGAGATGTTTCAGAAGATATTGTTGTAAAAATATACAAATCATGAATATGATGAAGTTTACTTAATATACAATAAATTTATATCTGCTTTTAAAAATATGATTTAACTTGTGAAAAAAATAATTCCAATAGCTAGAATGGAAGGCGAAGTAAATAGTGAATATATATTTGAACCTAACACAGAATATATATTATCATCTCTATTACCTAGATTTATCAAATTTACAAGTATATCAAGCTATTTTTAAATAATACTGCTAGTGAACATTCGGCAAGAAAGAATTCAATGGGTAGTGCAACAGATAATGCTGATGAAATGATAAAAAAACATTGAATATCCAATACAATAGAAATAGACAAACAGCTATTACTCAAGAAATAACAGAAATAGTTGGAGGAGCGTCTGCTTTTATAAAAATTATAATATAAAAATGAATGTTTTTTTTCTTGAAACTATAAATTATTTAATTTTCGTTAATTTTATATTCAACTGCTTGATAGCCATAGTGTCTCGTGAACTCCACAAAGGCTCACTCAACAATAATGGACATCGCTATGCAGTTTTTATCTAAAAGTTTGATTTAATCATTATTTTTCAAGATAAAACTCAATTAGATTTATCTTAATTTTTTTATAAAGACAGATAATAATAAAAAAAGTAAGGAGGCAATAATAGGTGAATAGAGGAACTATAACACAAATTATAAGTGCTGTTGTAGACGTTGCTTTTAAAGATGAATTGCCTGCAATATATAATGCTTTAAAAGTAAAATTAGAAGACAAAGAACTTGTACTTGAAGTTGAGCAACACCTTGGGAAACAATGTTGTAAGAACAGTTGCCATGGACTCAACAGATGGTTTAAAAAGAGGAATGGAAGTTATAGATACAGGGAAACCAATTACAGTACCAGTTGGAAAAGCTGTTCTAGGAAGAATATTAAACGTTTTAGGAGAGCCTGTTGACAATCAAGGGCCTGTAAATGCTGAAACAGTTTTACCTATCCATAGAGAAGCACCTGAGTTTGATGACTTAGAAACTGAAACTGAAATATTTGAAACTGGAATCAAAGTTATAGATTTATTAGCACCATATATAAAAAGGTGGAAAAAAATAGGTCTATTCGGAGGAGCTGGAGTAGGTAAGACAGTTTTAATAATGGAACTTATCAACAACATTGCTAAAGGACATGGAGGAATTTCTGTGTTTCGCAGGAGTTGGAGAAAAGAACAAGAGAAGGAAGAGACTTGTATAATGAAATGACTGAGTCAGGAGTTATTACAAAGACAGCTCTTGTTTATGGACAAATGAATGAGCCACCTGGAGCAAGATTAAGAGTTGCTTTAACAGGACTTACAGTTGCAGAAAAACTTTAGAGATAAAGATGGACAAGATGTACTTCTATTTATAGATAATATATTCAGATTTACACAAGCAGGATCTGAAGTATCAGCTTTACTTGGAAGAATACCTTCAGCCGTTGGTTACCAACCAAACTTGGCAACAGAAATGGGAGCTTTACAAGAAAGAATTACATCAACAAAATCTGGTTCTATCACATCAGTTCAAGCTGTTTACGTACCAGCCGATGACCTAACTGACCCAGCACCAGCAACAACTTTCTCTCACTTGGATGCAACAACAGTTCTTTCAAGAAATATAGCATCTCTTGGAATATATCCAGCTGTTGACCCATTAGATTCAACATCTAAGGCTCTATCAGAAGATATAGTTGGAAAAAGAACACTATGAAATTGCAAGAAAAAGTGCAAGAAGTTTTACAAAGATATAAAGAATTACAAGATATCATAGCTATCTTAGGTATGGATGAATTATCTGATGAAGATAAACTTACAGTATCAAGAGCTAGAAAAAAATTGAAAGATTTTTTTCTCACAACCTTTCTCTGTTGCAGAACAATTCACAGGAATGGAAGGAAAAATATGTTCCTGTAAAAAGAAACAATCAGAGGATTTAGAGAAATATTAGAAGGAAAAACATGATGATATTCCTGAACAAGCATTTCTATATGTTGGTACAATAGAAGAAGCCGTTGCTAAATCAAAAGATTTAGTAAAAATAAGGAGGAAGTTATGTTGGTAAGTGTTGTAACACAGATTAAAAAAAGTATTAGAACAAGAAGCAGGATATCTAAGACTTAGAACTTCAGAAGGAGATATAGGGTATAATGCCTAATCATGCTCCTTTAGTTGCTGAACTATCAGCAGGAAAGATGGAAATTGAAAGTCCTTCAAAAGATAGAAGAGATGTTTATTTTTTTAACAGGTGGTTTTTAGAAATTTCTAATAACCAAGCAACAATAATTGCAGATGAAATATTTCCATTAGATGAAATTAACATTGAAAAATGAGCAATTAGAACTTGAGAAGTTAAGAAAAAGAATTAGAGCTTGATCTGACAGAAGAAGAAAAAGCAAAAAAATTCAAAAAAAGAATAAAAAAATTTCTTCAGCTATGATAGATGCTAAAACTAACTAGGAGGAAAAATATGAAATTTCACTTTTTACATGAAAACTTTAATGTTTTAGATTTAGAAAAAGAGTATAAAAATTCTATGAAGAAGCTCTTGGACTAAAAGTTGAAAGAGAAAAAAATTTGCAGAAGATGGAAGCTATAAAAATAGTTTATCTAGGAGATGGAATAACAAACTTTCAACTAGAATTAACTTGGCTTGCAGATAGAACAGAAAAAAATATGATTTAGGTGATGAAGAATTCCATTTAGCTTTTTGAAGTAGATGACTACGAAGGAGCATTTCAAAAAAACATACAGAAATGGGTTGTGTTGTTTTTGTAAATGATAAAATGGGAATATATTTTTATAACTGATCCTGATGGATATTGGATAGAAATTTTACCACCTAAAAAAATAAGAATAAAAAAAGTTAAGAGAATTTTTTTGAGAATAAAAAGCTTGAAAAATTCTCTTTTTGTTGTAAAAAAATTGCTTTTTTTCTATTATAAATGTTACTCTAATAGTAAAAAAATATTTTTTTTATGAAATTTACAAAATGAGGTAGAGAAAATGAAAAATAAGGTGGGGTAAAATGAGTAAAAAAAGAAAAAAATTTAGAAAAAGTTATACAACAATGTCAAAAAAACATTGGATAAAATAGATGAAGAATTAGCAAAACCAGAACCTAAATTAACTCCTTATGATATAGAAATGAGAAATTTTGATGAGGTTCCAAGAGCTATTTTAAAGGAAGCAAAAGAGACAAATAAAAGATAATGATGCAGGTACTAGATAAAAAAATGAATATATGCCTGATTATATTTATCCTTTAATTGATAGTTATTTAATTGATACAGAATTATGTGATCTTTTATTTGAAACTGAAAGTATATACAAAAAAATATACATAGAATAAAAATGATATTTTTTTCCAAAGACTTTTTGAAAAAGTGAACTTCTATATCTTGATAAAATTTCGTTAAAATGGTAAAATCTATTATTAAAGTATAAATTATTTAGGGGAGGATTTTTCAGTGAACTATAGAATTGAAAAATTTGATTGATAGAAAGACTGTTGAAAAATAGAATTAAAGGAATTAGCTAAGCAAATAGAAAAAGATTATGCTGGAGAAGAAGTTTACTGTGTGGGACTATTGAAAGGATCAGTAGTTTTTGAGTGACTTTAGTAAAAGGAAATAAATACACCAGTTATAATAGATTTTATGTCAGTATCTAGCTATGGAAGTGAAACTGTAAGTAGTGGAGATGTTAAAATTTTTAAAAGATACTGATTTAGATTTAAGAGGAAAACATGTTTTTAATTGTTGAAGATATAATAGATACAGGTTTAACTTTAGAACATGTTATAAGATATTTTTAAAGAATCAAAAAGGAGTGAAAAACTCTTAAAAACTTGTACTCTATTGAGTAAACCAGAAAGAAGAAAGGTAAATATAGACATTGATTATGTAGGGTTTTGATGTTCCAGATAAATTTGTAATTGGTTATGGACTTGACTATGATCAAAAAGTATAGAAATTTACCATATATAGCTGTTGTAGTTTTTTTGAATAGGAGCCAGAAATGGACTTTAAAACATAAAAAAAGAAGTATGGTCAAAAACTTTTTAAATAATAAAGATGAAATCTTAAATAAAAATAATAGAAGTTTCTAATATTGATGAAAATGACGAGATTTTTAGAAATAGGACCAGGGCAAGGGGCTTTGACAAACCTATTGGTTGAAAGAGCTAAAAAAATTAACTTGTGTTGAGATAGATAAGGACTTAGAAGCAGGTCTTAGAAAAAAAGTTTTCTTCAAAAGAGAACTACACTCTTGTAATGGGAGATGTTTTGAAGTAGACTTGACTAAATATCTAAATAAGGGTACTAAGGTTGTTGCCAAATATACCTTATTACATAACATCACCTATTATCAATAAACTTATAGAGAACAAAGAACTGATAGACGAAGCATATATTATGGTTCAAAAAGGAAGTTGGAGAAAGAATTTGTGCAAAAGGCAGGTAAAGAAAGATCTATTTTAACTCTAGCAGTTGAATACTACGGAGAAGCAGACTATCTATTTACTATTCCCAAGAGAATTTTTTTAATCCTGTTCCGAAATGTTGATTCAGCCTTTATCTCAATAAAAATTCTATAAAGACGATAGATACAAAAAACAAGATTTCAGAAGAATTTATTCTTTTAAATATATAAAGGCAGCTTTTTTTCAAATAAAGAGAAAAAAATATCGTAAATAATCTAGCAACATTAGGATATTCAAAAAGATAAAAATAAAAAGAAATATTAAATCAAGTTGAAATATCTGAAAATGAAAGAGCAGAAAAATATATCAATAGATAAATTTATTGAGCTTATAGATATTTTTTTGAAGGTAGATGAGGTTAAATGTTGATGAAAAAAAGTTATGAATTTTATAATACAAAGTAAAAAAAGAAGATATAGACTTTATCAATAAAAATAGTAGAAGCCTATGAAGGAGCAGGAGTTGTGAGAACTCTTGATTCAACTAATGGGTATAATAAGTGTTATTTCAACAGATGATTATAAAGATGTAATGAGAGAAGTATTAATTGATTTAGGAAATAGATGGGTAGATTTGAAAAATTATTGAAGAGGGTGCTTGGAAAAGGTACACTATAATGGAGGAAAAAAATGGAAAATTTAGAAAGTTTATTAAATTTTATTATTAAACAATTAGTAGAAACAGAAGATAAAGTAAATATAACTTATGAAGTTTTTAGATTCAGATGTAACATTCAAAGTGAGTGTTGCAAAGGGAGAAATGGGAAAAAATAATAGGGAAAAAAATGGACTTACAGCTAATGCAATCAGAGGAGTTATGCAAGCAGCTGGAGTAAAAGATAAACTTAATGTAAGTGTTGAATTTTTAGATTAGGAGTCAGTATGATTGTTGCAGGAAAAAGTTTTTAGGTTCTCATCATTTAAAAAGGAGAAGTCAAAGTAATTTCTGATTTACAAAAATATAGAAATGTTAGTTGGAAATAAAGTTATTTTTGGAATTGGAAGATAAGCAACAAAAAAACTATTGACTGTAAAAAAAGATAGTACCTCTTGTTGCGAATAAATGGATTTTTACTTTTGAAGAGATAAAAAAACAAACAAGATACTATTGAAATTAGAAATGCAGCTATAAAGGTTAGAAGAGATATAGTTGGAATTGGAGAAGATGAGCATTTAGTAAGTGATATGCTAGGTTTTTAAAGTCTATGATGTAAAAGGGATGATGAGTATCTAGGAGAAATAACTGAAATTATGGATACAGCAGCACATGATATTTATGTTATAGAAAGTGAAGACTTTTGAAACTATGATACCTGATGTAGATGTATTTATTAAAAAAATATTGATTTTGAAAAAACAAAAAAATGTTAGTTGATACCATAGAAGGTATGAAAGAACCTAAGGTAAAAGAAAATGAAAATAAATATTTTAACATTATTTCCAAAGATGTTTGAAGGCTTTGTAGGGTGAAAGTATCATTTCAAGAGCAATAAAATTTGGAGCAGTGGAAGTAAATATTATTGATATTAGAGACTATTGTTTTGACAAACATAAACAAGCTGATGACATGCCTTTTGGTGGTGGAAATGGAATGGTTATGAAGCCAGAACCCATTTATTTTTTTAGCACTAGAGAAATCTTTTCAGGAAAAGTTATCTATACATCACCACAAGGAAAAAAACTTTTTAATCAGGAGATAGCAAAAAGAACTTGCTAAAGAAGAGGAATTAACAATAATAGCAGGGACATTATGAAGGTATAGATGAAAGAGTGGTTGAAAAATAAGGTAGATATGGAATTATCCATAGGGTGACTTTTGTATTAACAGGTGGAGAAACTACCAGCTATGGTTATTTCTGATACTATTATAAGGCTTTTTACCTGATGTAATAAAGAAAGGATTCTTATGAAAATGATTCTTTCTATAATGGACTTTTAGATTATCCACACTATACAAGACCAGCTGAATATAAAGGTTTAAGAGTACCTGATGTACTGATATCAGGAAATCATAAAAAAATAGATGAGTGGAGATCTGAAAAGAAAGTCTAAAAGAGAACTTATCTAAGAAGAAGAGATCTGATTGAAAAAAAGAGAATTAACTAAGTTAGAAAAAAACTATTAGATGAAATTAAAGAAGAGATAAAAAAAGAGGAAGTGTAAAATATACAATGAGAAATAAAGTTTATTTAAGTTTAGTTCACTATCCAGTTTATAATAGAAATAGAGATATTGTTTGTACATCTGTAACAAATTTTGATATCCATGATATATCAAGATCTTGTGGAACTTATGAAATAAAAAGGATATAGATTAGTTGTTCCAGTTGATGCACAAAAAAATTGACAGAAAGAATAATAGCATATTGGCAAGATGGTACAGGTGGTCAATACAACAAAGATAGAGAACAAGCGTTTCAGAGTGACAGATGTTGCAGAAAGTATAGAAGCAGTTGTGGAAGAAATAGAAAGAATTGAAGGACAAAAGCCTTTTAATTATAACAACATCAGCTAGAATATTTGATAACAGTATAAGCTATGAAAAACTTTATCTAAACAAATATTTGAAGATGATAAACCTTACCTTTTACTTTTTGGAACAGGTTGGGGCTTAACTGATGAAGTTATGGCTATGTCTGATCATATATTAGAACCAATTAGAGCTAATTCAAAAATATAATCACTTATCAGTTAGAGCAGCTGTTGCAATAATTTTAGATAGATTATTTGGAGAGAGATAAACTAATTTATAATATGAGCTTTGGAGAATAGATATGAATAATAGGCAAATTATGATAGAACCTAGTATGGAAGTTTTTTTGAAAAAAATTAGGTGTAAAAAAAGTATAGAGATTAAAAAAATATCCTCTTAAATACAAGGACTAAGAGGATAACTTTCAATTGTTCAGTATCTTGTATGGGTTGTATAGATGACATCGACACTATATATAAAGATGTTCTTTCAAAAATTTGGTAGAGAAATAGAGATTGAGTTTGTAACAGAAAAATAAAGAATTAAAATTAGAAGATGAAGAAATAAAAAATAATTGCAATTAGGGCTATAGAAAGGTTGAAATCTAGGAATACAACCTCTAAGTCCTTTTTGTGTTTTTTTACAAGGTATATGTTAAAAAAATAATTATATAATTATAGAACTTAATGATGAACATATAAAGTTTATGTTAGAAGAAGTTAAGATTTCTTCAAAAAAATAGAAAGTATTTTAGCAGAATATGGTTTAAAAAGACTATAAAATTATGTTTTCTGTAGGAGATTTTTTTCAAAAAGAGTTTTCAAATGTTGAAGAAAAAAATAAAAAGCTGATATGGAAAAAAACAACAAAAATATTATAAGTTCTGAAAGAGAAAAAGATTATAAAAAGAAAATTCTGTGACAGAAACTCAAGTGTATAAAGCTAAAAAAATGATTTTAAAAGAGGTTCGAAAAAACTAAAGATATAAAAAGGTGATGTTATATCTATAAAAGATTTCTATGACTTTATATGATGGAGAACCTTGTATAGTTCAAGGAGAAGTTTTTTTCAGTAGAAGATATGAACATAAAAAAGTGGAAAAAAATTTTTAAGAAAAAAATAAGGATAACTGATGGAGAGAGCTCACTTACTTCTAAAAATCTTTTTAGATGAAAAATGAAAAATTTAGATACCCTCAGAAGGAAAAAAATTCTAAAAGCTTAGCGGGAAAGTTCAGTTAGATACTTATGAAGGAAATGAAAAAAACTTTAATGATAAATACAGTAAATATCATTGAAAAAAAGAAGTTATTAAAAAAAGAAGATACAGCAGAAGAAAAAAATGGTTGAGCTACATACACATACAAAAAAATGAGTGAAATGGTTGGAGTAACTGATGTTGAAGACCTTATAAAAAGAGCCAAAGAATATGGACATAAGGCCATAGCTATCACAGATTATTCTGTTGTTCACTCTTATCCAGCAGCCTATAAGACAGGGAAAAAGCTTTCAAAAAGATGATGATAAAAATGAAAGTTATCTTTGGTTGTGAAATGTATATGATAGATGATGAAGCACTTATGATTACAAATCCTAAAAGATAAAAATAGATGAAGAAGAGTTTGTAGTATTTGACATAGAAACTATGGGATTAAATGCATATTCTAATGAAATTATAGAAATAGGGGCTGTAAAGATAAAGGCTGGAAGAATAATTGATAGATATTCTCAACTTTTCAATCCAGGAAAAACCTATTCCATATAAGATAACTGAAATAACAGGAATAACTGACCAATTAGTTGCAAATGAGCCTAGTGTAGATCAAGTGATAGGAAAGTTTGTAGACTTCATTGGAGATGCAGTTCTAGTTGCTCATAATGCTCCTTTTGATATGGGATTTATAAAAAGAGATATAAAAAAATATTTAAATATAGATTTAGAAAAACTCTGTAATTGATACCTTTACAAATGGCAAGAGACCTATTCCCAGATTTAAAAAAATATGGTTTAGGAGATTTAAATAAGGTCTTAGGACTTGCTCTTGAAAAATCACCATAGAGCAGTTGATGACTCACAAGCAACAGCCAATATGTTTATTATATTCTTAGAAAAAAATATAAAGAAAGAGGTATAGAATATCTTAAAGATATAAATAAAGGCTTTTGAAGTTAATATGAAAAAGCAGTCTTTAAAAAAATATTATGGTGCAAGTTAAGACTCAAGAAGGCTTAAAAAAATATGTACAAATTAGTTTCTGAAGGACATATAAAATACTTTGGAAACAAAAAAAGCAAGAATTCCTAAGTCAGTATTAAAAAGAAAATAGAGAAGGACTTATAGTTGGAAGTTCTTTGAGTGCACACTTTTATGAATTCAGGAGAGCTTGTAGAATTATATTTAAGACATGACTTAGAAAAAAACTAGAAGAAATAGCAAAAATTTTTATGACTATATAGAGTTATTACCTAAATCAACTTATAATGAGCTTATAGAAAAAGAAGGAACAGGTTCATTAGTATCTTATGATGATGTTGAAAAAAATGAATAAATATTTTTTTATGACTTAGGTAAAAGACTTGGAATTTTAGTAACAGCAAGCTCTAATGTTCATTATTTAGATGAAAATGAAGATATAATAAGATCAATTTTACTATTTGGTAGTGGAACAGTATACAGTCCAAATCAATATAGAGTAAATAATGGCTTTTACTTTAGAACAACAGATGAAATGCTAAAAAGAATTTAGTTATTTAGGTGAACAAGAAGCCAAAGAAGTTATTATAACTAACACAAACAAAAATAGCTGATATGGTAGAAGAAGGTATAAAAACCCATACCAGAAGGATTCTATCCACCAAAAAATGGATAATGCAGAAGAAATAGTTAGAACTATGACTTATGAAAAGGCATATAGAATATATGGGGATCCTTTACCTAATATAGTATCAGCAAGACTAGAAAGAGAATTAAATGCCATTATAAATAATGGTTTCTCAGTTCTGTATCTATCGGCACAAAAGTTAGTTAAGAAATCTTTAGATAACGGTTATCTAGTTGGATCAAGAGGTTCAGTTGGATCTTCACTTGTAGCTTTTATGATGGGAATTACTGAAGTTAATGCTCTATATCCTCACTATATTTGTGATAATCCTGAGTGTAAACATTCAGAGTTTATTGAAAAAGAAGGAGTGGGTATAGATTTACCTGATAAAATATGTCCTAACTGTGGTGCTCCACTTAGAAAAGATGGATACTCAATACCGTTTGAAGTATTTATGGGATTTAAAGGGGATAAAGTCCCTGATATTGACTTGAACTTCTCAGGAGAATATCAATCTGAAATTCATAGATATTGTGAAGAACTCTTTGGTAAAGAGAATGTATTTAAAGCAGGAACTATATCAACATTGGCAGAAAAAAATGCTGAGGCCTATGTCGTAAAATATTTTGAAAAAAATAATTTGGAAGCAGCTAAAGCAGAAATTGTTAGATTAGGTAGACTTTGTCAAGGTGCAAAGAAAACAACAGGTCAACACCCAGGAGGAATGGTAATAGTCCCTCAAGGAAATTCTATCTATGAATTCTGTCCTGTGCAAAGACCGGCTAATGATGAAACAAGTGAATCTACGACAACCCATTATGATTATCATGTAATGGATGAACAGCTAGTAAAACTTGATATACTAGGACATGACGACCCTACAACTATAAAAACTTTTACAAGAATATACTAATATGGAAATTAAGGATATTCCACTTGCTGATAAGGATACTTTTAAAAAAATATTCTCATCAACTGAATCACTAGGAGTAAGTCCTGAAGAAATAGGAACAGAAATAGGAACTTATGGAATACCTGAGTTTGGTACAGGCTTTGTTAGACAGATGCTTATAGATACAAGACCTACAACTTTTTGCAGAGCTTGTAAGAATATCAGGACTTTCACATGGTACAAACGTTTGGCTTAATAATGCTCAAGAGTTTGTAAGAAATGGCCAAGCAACTCTTTCACAAATAATAACAGTGAGAGATGACATTATGAACTATTTGATAGATCAAGGCTTAGATAATAGTGATGCCTTTCAAAATAATGGAGTTTGTAAGAAAGGGTAAACCTAAAAAAAGAACCTGAAAAACTGGGAAAAATTATTCTAATATGATGAAAGAAAAGAATGTTCCTGATTGGTATATAGAATCTTGCAGAAGAATAGAATATATGTTCCCAAAAGGACATGCTGTTGCCTATGTTATGATGGCAATGAGAATAGCATACTTTTAAGGTTCATCAACCACTTGCATTCTACGCAGCTTTCTTATCGAGAAAAAGCAGATGACTTTGATATGGAAGTTATGAGCAAGGGAGTTCTTGCAAAACAAAAAAATTGGAAGAGTTATCTAAAGAATCAAAAATTAGATCCTAAGAAGAAGAATGAGCAAGCTATATGTGAAATTGTCGTAGAATTAGAAGCAAGAGGTATAGAACTTTTACCTGTAGATATTTATTTATCTGAAGGTAGAAAAATTTAAAATAGAAGATGGTAAAATTAGAATACCTTTAATTGGAATAAGTGGACTTGGTGGTGCAGTAATTGAAAAATATTCTTAAAGAAAGAGAAGAAACAAAATTTATTTCAGTTGAAGATTTAAAAAGAAGAACAAAAGATGTCACAGACAGTGGCAAATAAGCTAAAAAAAGTATCGGAGCTTTTTTTCAAGTTTAAGTGAAACAAATCAAATTTCATTATTTTTAAAGGAGGTAGTTTTTGAAAAAAACATTAACTAAAGTAGTATTATTTTTACTATTATCATTGACAGCATTTTCATATAATTTTTCCAATAGAAGATCCCTATTCGGCAACAATTATAGGAAGTTCAACAATGATGACAGAAGGGATTATGGAGAATATACCATTAAAAAGTATATGAAATACAAATTAAGGATCCAAAAGATATACCTGATGCATTTTTGGTATGCAAATAAATTTAAATTTTCTTTAAGTAAACAAAAAAATAAGAAAGCACCTTTAATTTTTTTGTTCTTGCAGGTACAGGTTCTGACTATAATGCAGCTAGAGTAAAGTTCATGCAAAGAATATTCCATACAGCAGGATATCATACTATTGCTATTAGCTCACAAATGAGCCAACAATTTATGATTTCAGCATCTTCTAATTCAGTACCAGGGCTACTTATGGAAGATAATAGGGATATTTATAAGGCTATGAAGCTTGCTTATGACAAAATCAAAAGATCAAGTAGAAGTTACAGATTTCTATATTATGGGTTATAGTTTAGGTGGAACTAATGCTGCAGTTTTTATCGTATATAGATGAAACTGAGAAAGCTTTTAACTTTAAAAAGAGTATTTATGGTGAAATCCAGCAGTAGAATTATATGACTCAGCTGTAAAATTAGATAAATATTTAGGTGATTACACAGGTGATAAAAACAGAAAAATATAGAAAAAAACTATTAAGTACAACTTTAGCAAGACTTAAAAATGGATTGACAAATGAATATGCCAAATATAGGAGCAGATACTATTTATAATATAGTTAAGGGAGATTTTTATCTGATGAGGAAAAAGAAAGCCTATATAGGACTAGCTTTTTAGATTGACATCAAATGATTTAAACTTCCTTTCAGATCTCTTAACAAAAAGTGGAGTTTATACAAAGCCTACAGCAAAAATTAACTAAGTTTACTAATATGAAACCTTATCTAAAAGGCAGTAAATTTTGCAAGTTTTGAAGACTATGTTGATAAAGTTGGTTTACCATATTATCAAAAAAACAAAAATAAAAGCATCAAAGTATAGATGATTTAAAGAAAGCTTCAAGTCTAAGACTAATTGAAGATTATCTTAGAACATCTCCTAAAAATAGCAGCTGTAACAAATATAGATGAGTTAATTTTAAATGAAAAAGATATAGCCTTTTTAAAAAGATGTATTTAAAGATAGATTAGTTGTTTATCCAAGAGGAGGACACTGTGGAAATATGTTCTATAAAGAAAAATGTGGATACAATGGTAAAATTTGTAAATGAGGGGGTTTTAAAAATATGAAAAATTAAAAAAATTATTACTATTGAGTATTTTTAAGCCTTTAGCTTAGTTTCTTGTACCAATACAAATGATGTAAAAAGTATCTAACACGAACCAAACAGACTTTAGTAATGTGGTTGTGAGTCCTAGTGAAGGAAATTTTATTGCAGATGAATATGATCCTTGGGAACCATTCAATAAAAAGAATGTACTATTTTTAACTATCAAATAGAGAAATTGGTGATAACACCTGTAGTAAATACTTATAAATTTATAACTCCAGATTTTTGTTGAGAATAGTGTAACTAATTTCTTTAAAAAAATACAAAAGTTTTAAATACTATGGCAAACTCAGCTTTTCAATTTAAAGGAAGAAAAATCTATGAGAGCTTTAGGAAGATTTACTATGAATGCTGTATTAGGGCTTGGAGGACTTTTTGATGTAGCTTCTAAAATGGGAATGCCTAAAACCTTATGAAGATTTTTGGATTGACTCTAGCTCACTATGGAGTAGGAAGAGGACCTTATTTAGTTCTACCTTTATTAGGACCTACATATTTAAGAGACGCTTTTTGGGACAGGAGTTGACTCAGCTATAGCAGGGACAAATAGATGTATATCATAGAATGAGCTTATTTAATACAACAAGTGTTCCTGTAACTGTTTTAAGAGGAATTGATATGAGAAAGAATATAGATTTTCATTATTATCAAACAAATTCACCATTTGAATATGAATATGTGAGATATCTATATGGCAAATATAGAGGAATACAAGAACACGCTAGTGAAAAAAATAAAAAAAGTAAATAAAATAAAAAAATAGAAAAAAATAGGAGGGTTTAGAATGGATTTAAAAAGAAAAAGTACTAGGATACAAAAGATGAGGTAGTAAAAAGAAATTCAAAATGCAATAAGAGTAAAAAAAGTGTTAAGGAGGCTCCGTTACCTGGAATGCCTTTTTGGTGAAGGACCAGCAAAAGCTTTAGATCATTTTATGGACTTAGCTAAAAAAACTTGGTTTTAAAGCTGAAAAAAATTTGATAACTATGCTATGCATATTGATATGGGAGAAGGAGATGAAACTCTAGGAATACTTGCTCATGTTGATGTAGTGCCAGAAGGAGATAACTGGACATATCCTCCATACTCAGGAACAATAGCAGATGGAAAAATCTTTGGTAGAGGGACATTAGATGACAAAGGACCTACTATAATCTCTTTATTTGCTATGAAAGCAATAGCAGATGCAGGAATAAAACTAAATAGAAAAGTTAGAATGATATTAGGAGCCGATGAAGAAAGTGGAAGTGCTTGTTTAAAATATTACTTTGGGGAATTAAAAAATGCCTCAACCTACTATAGGATTCACACCAGATTCAAGTTTCCCTGTAACTTATGCAGAAAAAAAGGAAGTGTAAGAGTTAAAATAAAGAAAAAAATTCAATACTTTACAAGATGTAGTAATAAAAGGTGGAAATGCTTTTAACTCTGTTCCAAACAAAAGCTAATGGAGAAATTCCTGTAGATATGCTTGGAGAAGTTAGAAATAAAAAAATAAAGTTGAATTTGAAAGAGAAGGAAATACATATAAAGTAGCTTTCAGCAGGAATCCCAGCACATGGAGCATATCCAAGCAAAGGATACAATGCAGTATCAGCTCTTTTTGAAGTTTTAAAAAGATTTTGAAGTTAAGAATGAAGAATTAAAAAAAGTATAGTTACATTCTTTGATAAATTTGTAAAAAATGGAAACTGATGGAGAATCTTTTTGGAGTTAAATGTACTGATGGAGAAACAGGAGAATTAACTCTAAACTTAGGAAAAAAATTAATTTAGAAAATAATGAACTTGAAATTTGGTTAGATATGAGAATCCCTGTTAAAATTAAAAATGAACAAATAATAGAAACTATTAAGAAAAAAATACTGAAGATTTTCGGATATGAATTTGTATTACATTCAAATACTCAACCTTTATATGTACCAAAAGATAGTTTCTTAGTTTCAACTTTAATGGATATCTATAAAAGACTTAACAGGAGATAAAGATGCAGAACCAGTAGCAATTGGTGGAGGAACTTACGCTAAATATGCAAATAACACTGTTGCCTTTGGAGCTTTACTTCCAGAACAAGAAGATAGAATGCACCAAAGAGATGAATATTTAGAGATTTCAAAAAAATAGATAAACTTCTTCAAATATATGTAGAAGCTATTTACAAGTTGGCAAAATAGATAGGGAGAAATTATGTGGAAAAAAATTAACAATAGAGTCCAAAGACACTATTGAGGAATACACAAAAAATAGGTTTGAAATCTGTGATTTAAGTTTTTCTAATCTTTTCTTATGGAGCTTTGGTGAAAACACAGAATATGAAATAGAAAATGATGTTTTGACTATCAGAAGTGAGTATATGGGTGAGGCATATTACTATATGCCCATCCCTAAAAATGATACTCCTGAAAAATATAGCTACTATGAAAGAAAAAAATAAAAAATCATAGAGGAAAATGTACCTATTCACTATTTTACAGAATATTGGTATGAAAAAAATTAAAAAGATGATTTTTAATTTACAAGAGAAAAGGGATTATGAGGACTATATTTATTCTTATGAAAGTCTATCAACTTTAAAGGGTAGACACTATGCTAAGAAGAAAAAAATAGAGTAGCTAATTTTAGAAAAAAATTATGAATATTCTTATGAAAGTATAAGTAAGGATAATATAGGAGAAGTAATTGCTTTTCAAGAAAAAAATGGTATAAACTTCATTCAGAGTTTGGTGGAGAAATTCTAAAAAAATGAAAATGAAGGAATAATGCAACTTTTAAAAAAATTATGATAGTTTAGGTATCAAAGGTGGTTTTCTAAAAGTTAATAATCAAATTATTGCCTATAGTCTAGGAGAAGCATTGAACGATAAAATGGTATTAGTTCATACTGAAAAAAAGCTTTAATTGACTTTATAGGAAGTTATCAAGCAATAAATATGATATATTTACAGGAAGAATGGCAAGGCTATGAATTGGTAAATAGAGAAGATGATTTTCGGTGATGAAGGATTAAGAGAGGCAAAAAAATGTCATACAAACCCCTTTATTTGTTAAAAAAATATAGCATAGAAAAGAATGTGTAAAATAATTATTTTTTTAGAAAGAATTACTGGAGGATCATGTATAAAAAAATTATATTACAACTTATCGGTGGTTTAGGTCTATTTTTTTGTATGGTATGGAACACATGTCAACAAGTATGCAGAAAATAGCAGGTCCAAAGTTAAAAAAGATTTTAGCTTCTTTAACTAATAATAGAATATTAGGTATTCTAGTTGGAATTGTTATAACAGCTTTAGTGCAGTCATCATCTGTTAGTACAGTTATGACAGTTGGTTTTTGTAAATGCTTCGCTTTTAACTTTAAAAGCAAGCATTAGGAGTTATTTTAGGGGCGAATATAGGAACAACTATCACAGGTTGGTTACTAGTTTTAGATATAGGTAAGTATGGACTTCCAATAGTTGGAGCAGCAGCTATCCTATATATGTTTATGAAAAAGAAAAGGCTAGAACAAATCTAAGTGCAATCATTGGAGTTGGATTAATATTTTTTTGGATTACAACTTATGAGCCAAGCTCTTAGCCCTTTAAAAGATATGCCAGAATTCATTGAAATGTTTAAAGATGTTTAAGGTTGACTCATACTTTGGTCTACTAAAAGTAACAGCGGTAGGAGCAATTATAACAGCTTTAATTCAATCTTCGGCAACTACTATAGGTATAACAATAGCACTTGCAACACAGGGGCTAATTGACTATCAAGCAACAGTTGCCTTAGTTTTTAGGAGAAAATGTAGGGACAACAGTAACAGCTTTTCTAGCTTCTTTAGGAGCTAAAACCTAATGCGAAAAGAGCAGCCTTTTGCCCATACACTTATTAATTTAATAGGAGTTCTTTGGGTAACTTCTATATTTAGATTTTATTTAAAAATTTTTTTAAATAATTTTTGTTGATCCTGTACATCATATGGGAGCAACAATAGCGGCAGCTCATACAATTTTTTTAATATAACTAATGTAATTATCTTGATACCTTTTGTTGGGCTACTAGATAAAAATACTATTATACATTGTTAAAGATACAGGGTGAAGATGAACAAAGAGTAACTAAGCTTGCTTCTTTGAAAATGACTTTTACCCAATGTAATCATAGATCAAACCAAAATAGAGGTAAGTTCTATGGTGACTATGATAAATGATGTATTCTTAAAATTGGAAGAATCATTAAAAAGAAAAAGAAAAAAATTGCTAAAGTATAATGAAGAAATAGTTGCAGCTGAAGATAAACTAGATTTATATGAAAAAAAGAAATTTATGATTCAAATTTCTCATTATTAAGTAAATCTTTGAGTAAATCTTTAATCGAAGATACTAGAATGAACCTATTAGCTTGTGATGAGTATGAAACTATTGGTGACTATCAAAATAGAATAGGAAATAGACTATACATGCTTTATGAAAAACTCTATTGACCTTGATGAAACTAGAGCCAAGATGATATTCAAGCTTCATTCTCTTTCTGTTGAACTATTTAATGATATAAGTAGAGCAGTAAAAAAACAGGTGAAAAAAAGAACTATATTCAACAGGTCTAAAAAAATATCAAGAGTTGAAATCTTACTATAAAGAAGTAAAAAGAGAGCATTTCTCTAGATCTGAGAATATACCTGCAAGATTGAATACAGGTTACCTAGATATCATCAATTACTATAAGAGAATAGCAGACCATACTTATAATATTATTGAGTATGTTATGAAGATATAAGTTATTTTTTTATCAACTTGGAAAGGAAATTACCAATATGGATAATTTAGATATTTTTTTGAAAATGCATGTAAATATTTTCTAGAAAAAAATGACTGAATTTAAAGAAATTTTTATCTAGTAAAGTTGATAGCTTAAATAATAAAGATTGGATTCTTAGTAAGGGAAGTACAAAAAACTTGTAAAGCTGATGAGACAGGCAAGAAAAAGAGATGTAAAGTTGGACTAAATTATGGATTAAAAAAACAGAATTATCAGTAGATGATGTTGATATTATTTGGAATGAATTTTCTTCATTTTTTTACAAAAAAGCTTATGTAGAAAAATATTGAAAGAATTTCAAATAACGAAGAAATAGCACGATATGAGTTTTTTTGGCAAGAAGTTCTATAGGAGATGAAATTAGATGTGACTATTTACTTTAGCTAATGAGTGGAATATTCCACAAATTTGGTCTTTTCAGGATTTGTTGCACCTAGATACAAAAAAGTGATTATACAACTCTCTAAAAACAATAATAGATATTTAAGAGAATTTTTTTAGAAAAAACTTAAAAAGATTCTCTTTTTGTACAATAATATAAAAACATAAAAAAATTGATTTTTGAAAGAAAAAAATAGTATATAATAACATTTATTGTTTGATGTAATTTAACAAAAATTTAATATATATAGTATAAGAGGAGGAATATGAAAAAAAGCAATAACATATATTTTTCTAGTTTTTAGTATTTTTATCTTTTTCAGATTCTTTTAATGAGAATGAAGATGAAAGAACAATTTTTAAAACAAGAACAAAGATCTGAACAAGAAAGATTACAAAAAGAATATCAACAAAGAGAAGATAATTTTTAATCAATTAAAAAACAGAAAAACAAGAAACTTCTGTAAATGAAATTAAATTTCATATATCTCAAATAAATTTAGAAGATAATGAAAAAAATTATTAAATGAAATAGAAAAAAAGAGAATATATTAGGAAAATATTTAGATAGAGATTTAGGGAAGTACAGATATAACAAATTTAATTACAGAATTGACAAATAGATTAATAGAAAAAGGATATATTACATCAGTTGCAAAGCATTTCAGAAAATAATGATTTAAGCACAAAAACTTTAAATTTAAAAATAATTTCAGGAAAAAAATAGAAAAAAATAATACTTAATGAAGATAAAACTTTGGATAATTTAAAAGAAATATTTTTTTAGTTGATACTAAGGCAGGAGAGTATTAAATATAAGAAATTTAGATACTACAACAGAGAACTTTAATTATCTTGGAAAGCAAATAATATGACTATGGAAATCATACCAAAGCGAAATACCAAACCATTCAATAGTAAAATTAAAAAAATGAGATGAAAGAAAAATTTACAGTATCAGTACTCACAAATAATTATGGAGAAGATAGACAAAAATGCTATTTGGAGAGGTGGAACTTCAATAAATATAGATAGTCCATTAGGGATTGGAGATAGACTGTATTTCTCATATATGACAGTACACAAAAAGAAAGCTGATAGGAGTTGGAAAAGAACAACAGAAAGTCTAAAACCAGGAGAGATATTACCAATAGGTCCAAAAGGATATGACCCAAGAAAAGATACTCTACCATACAGAGAGAATTAGACTTATATAATTTGGTTATTTGTCAAATAGTGTTGATAAAAAGTTTAGACTATGACCTGACTTAATTAAGAGAATTTTTGAGAATAAAAACTTAAGAATTCTCTTTTTATTTGAACTAAATCACATTATTGTATTAATTACATTAAAAAAATTAAGCGCTAATTGGGATAATACCTACTTGAATCAATACACGCTTTTTAAAAATTACTAAAATTTTGAATATCCAAATGCTGTTCTCTTTATTGATTTTTATCTTATTGTTTAAACCTTCTATTAAACCATTAGTAATATTCGATTCAAACATATTTTCAATATATTTCATATTTTTTTCAGAGTTTTTAGAGCTGTTATCATTTTCTTAGAAATTTTTTTCTTTACTAGCTAAATATTTTTTTACTATTTCTTCAAATCTTTTTAAAAGTTATTATGCTTTATTGTTTGAATAATATCTTGGTAGATATTAAAATTAATCTCTAATTCAGGGATTTTTTTCTAAAAGATAATCTACCTTATCTTTGCTACTTAGTTTGCGCTTAAAGCTTTGACAATAATAGTTTACTCGACAAAGATCAGGATAATATTTTAATAATGACTTCCAAAAATAGCTTCAGCTTTCTTTTTTTAATGAATCATCTTTAATAGAATTCATAATAGATATTCTAGTTTGATTAAATGCTCTATTAACAAGATTAACAATATGAAATTTATCTATTACTATTTTTGCATTAGGAAAGATAGAATTAACTAAGCTAATGTATGGAACATACATATCCATACAAACATATTTTTACATTATTTCTTGCTTCTAAAAGAAAATCTTGAGAAAGTATTCTGTAAGAGAATAAAGTCTTCTGTCTTCTACAATATCAATAATATTCTTACTTTGATAGTTAGCAAAAAAACGAAAAGACATAGCGCCATCAATGTTTTTAACAGATTTAAATTCATCAATACAAATAGCTTCTGGTAAATGTTCTTTATTAACTTTAAAAATCAGAAAAACAATCATCCATGACTCTTTGTACGAAGTAATAGAAATATTATATCTCTTAGCAATAGATGTAAGAGATAGATTTTCTTTAAGTTCAAGAGCAATAGTATACTTAAGATTATTAGATATATTAGAGTTATCACTGATAATATTTGTAGAAGGAGAAAAGTTTTTTTACAATCTTTACAAATATATCTTTGTATAGTAAGCTCAAGTTCAATATTGTAATTTTGAATAGGAATATATTTAATTTTACGATGTCTTGAACCATTTTTAACAATATTTTTAGAATTACAATGAGGGCAAGCGCAGTAATTAGACTTAAGAAATCCTTTAAAAAAACTTTAATTCGATAATCTCCTTTTTGAGTAACTTGACAATATTCTTCTTCTGGAAAAAGAAATATTATCATCTTGAATATTTAAGAAATTTTTGATAAGATTAGATAGAGACAATGAAATCACTTCCTTTTTATGGTTATTTTGAGCGATTTAATTTTAACAGGAAAAATTTTTATTGTCTCAACTTTTTTTATTAAAAAAATGGCATTGATAGAAATTTCTTCTATCAACACCATTTATTATACAACCTATAATTTTAGATATACTATGAAATTTAGAGACTATACTTTTATCTTTAGGAAGTAGTAGAAGTGAAAATATTAGTAGTTTTTACACTCCAACTACTATCTATGATATGGAAACAATAAGTAACACTTTTTCAGTTAATTTAGATAAAATCCTATTAAAGAGATCAAAAGAATAAATTAAGTTTTTGGGATAGGATTAAAAAGGAAACATAATCAAAGCTATATAGAAGAAGCTCTTTTATCAGATAGAGTTTTTAACAATAGGAGATATTTCTTTAAATGGTACAACAACATTTTATGGTGGTTTGCTAGGCGCTTCTTTAGGATATGAAAGAGGAATAAGAGCATTAGGGGCATCTTCCACTCCAAAAAGCAGAGTTTATGAGTATACATTAAATACTAATTACTATAAACCTTTAACTCAAAAAAATTAGTATATAGATTTAATACGAATATTACTCATTCAAATAATGTTCTTTATGGCTCAGAAAAAAACATTCAATGGGTGGAGTAGGAAGTGTTGGAGGTTACCATAGAACTGGAAATATACAAGGTGATAAAAGCAATAGAAATAGAAAATGAATTATCATATAGAGTGTTGGACTCAGAAAAAATTTGGGAAATTAAGTCCTTATTTAAGTTATTCATATGGTAAAGTAAAAAAATAATAAGAATAGCTCAGTGTATAGAAAAGGATATATGTCAGGTGCTCTACTAGGTTTTAAGATACAATATGAAGTATTTAGATTTAGATGTAGCCTATACGAAACCTTTGGCTCATTCAAACTATTTAAAACCTAAAAACAGAGAAATATATTTTAGTGCAACATTAAAATTTAAATTTTAGATGGGAGATAATAAATGAGAAATAAATTTTTTTAAGAAATTCATAACCATAGTTTTTTTATTGATATACAATATAGAAATATTTTGCAGCGAATCTAGTTGTAGATCCTAATTCAAATCATAATACTAAACTTGATGAATCTGCAAATGGAGTTCCTGTTGTTAATATATCTACTCCTAATAAAAAAATGGAATAAGTATAAAATGAGTTTAGTGAATATAATATTGATGAAAAAGAGCAGATATTAAATAATACAGATAATGTAGGAAGAAGCTATCTTGGTGGTCTAATAAATGCCAATCCAAACTTAGCACCCTAATCAAACAACTAATTTAGTAATTCTTCAAGTTAATGGCTCTAATCGTTCACAAATTGAAGGATATTTAGAAGCATTAAGTAGAGAAAGAATGGATGTTATTCTAGCCAATGAAAATGGTCTATATATCAATAATTCTGGAACTATCAATATTAAAAAAATTTTACAGCGACAACAGGTAGAGTTAATCTAAAAAGATGGAGACTTTATTGGAATAGATGTTGAAAAAGCTAATATAGTTATAGATTACTAAAAGGAATGGATGGGACTAATGCCAACTATGTTGAACTAATAGCAAAGACACTTGAATTAAGAGGAAAAAGTTGTAGCTAATGATTTAAAAAGTAGTTGCAGGTTCTAACAAAATTGACAAAAAGGGAAATATTACAGAAAAATGTAAATGGAGATATTGCAATAGATGCCAGAAACTTAGGGTGGAATGTATGCAAATACAATAAAGATAATAAGTACAGATAAAGGGAGCAGGAGTAAACTCTGATGCTTTTATCGTGTCTAAAAATAGTAAGTTAGAAATAACAGCTGATGGGAAAAATAAAGGTAAATAAGGTACAAGGTAAAGGAATTGATATCAAAGGAAAGGAATATGAACAAAAAGATTTAGTATATTCTGATGAAGGAATATCAATAAATGCAGATAAAAATTAAATTATCTGGAACAGGAACACAAGCAAATAAGCAAATCAATCTAAATGGAATAGTTGAAAAAATAGTGCAACAATATATACAAAAGAAGGAATAAAAACAAAAAGCTTTAACAAATACTGGAGTAGTCCAAGCGACAAACAAAAATTGAAGTTGAAGGAAATTTGACAAATAATGGAGAAATTCTAACAAATAAAAAAATCTTACAGCTAAAGATACAATCTCAACTAAAAAAATTAATAGCAAAGATGGAATCTCAGTAGATAAATTAGAAAAATTCTGGGGTAGTTGTAACAGAAAAAATCTTAATATAAATAAGAATTTAATAAATTCTGGAAATGTTCAAACAGTAGGAAAAAATATCAGTTGTTGAAAAATACAAATAATACAGGAGAAATATTAACAAATAGTTCTTTTACATCTAAAAAAATACTATTACTACAAAGAAGCTAATAGCCAAAGAAGGAATTTCAGTTGCTAACCTAGAAAGTTCTGGAGTAATAGCAACAGATAAGAAATTAGATATAAAGGGTAATTTAATAAATAGTGGAGAAATTCAAACATTAGATGATATAAATATAAAAAGAAAAATACTGTAAATACAGGAAATATCCTAACAAATGGAGCTTTTTCATCAAAAAGATGTTAAAAAATGACAAAGTAATAAGTGTAAGCAAGGATATTAATGTAGCTAAATTAGAAAAATTCTGGGAAAGTTTCAACAGCTAAAAAAATTAGATATAAATGGAAGTTTAACAAACTCTGGTAATATTCAAGCTATTGAAAAACATTACAGTAACAAATAATGTTTTTGAATAAAGGGACTATCTTAACTAATGGTTCTTTTACTTCAAAAGATATTAAGAATGAAAAAAAGAATTAAGCGCAAATAAAGAATATTACAGTATCTAAACTTGAAAAATAGTGGAAATGTTGTAACAAATAGTAAAATAAATATTAATGGTATTTTAACTAATAGTGGCGAAGTTAAAGCATTAGATAATATAACAACTACTGGAAATACTATAAATAATGGAAGTATTCTAACTAATAAAAAAATTTTTGTAACTTCTGATTTAATTAACAATCAAAAAAATAATTGCTAAAGAAAAAAATTGATATAAAGAATCTAAAAAAATACTGGAACAATAGCCTCAGGAGATAAATTTACTATCAATGGAAATCTTGAAAATACTAATAATATAGAAACTACAAATCTTGATGTAACAGGAAATAAGCTAACAAATAGTGGAAGTATTAAGGCTGATAATATTACTACTAATGTAGCTAATATAACAAATGATGGAAAAAAATATTATCATTTAATAATATTTCTTTTTCTAATGTACAAAAATATAAAAGAATACTGATGAAATAACAGCACTTAAAGATATTGAAGCAAATAATACAAATCTTGTAAATAAGGGAATATTGCTTCTAATGGAAAAGTATCGCTTAATAATTCTAGTATTACAAATACTAAAAAAATAGCTTCTAGTACAATAGAAATGCAAAATAATAAGAAATTTGATAATAGCGGAGAAATCATAGGAAACAAAGTAACACTTGCAAGTACAAATGATTTAAATTTAACTGGTAAATTGCATGGTGCTCAAAGTCTAACTATAAGTGGGAAAAAAATATAACAAATAATGGAGAAACAACTGGAACAGGGACAACTTCTATTACTGCCAGTAATAATTTTACTAATAATAGTGAATTATCTGCACTAAAACACTTACAGTAAATGCAACAGGAAATATTGTAAATAATAAGATGTTAAGTGGTGGAAAAAGTAAGCCTTAGTGGAAACAATATAGAAAAATAATGATTTAGTTTCGGCAACAGACGATTTAACATTAACTGCAACTAACAAAGTTGAAAAATAAATCTGGAAAAAAACTATTTTTGCTGGAAATAAATTAACTATTACTGCTAAAGAAATCTTAAATAATAAAAATTCTGAACTTTTTAGGAACTAATATAGAACTAACTGCTGATAAAGTAAGAAATGAAGTTGGAACAATAAAAAGCATTTAATGATATTAGAATAAAAAAACAGATAAGTTTGAAAAATATAGGAGAAGTAGAAAAATTTAGATGAATATGAAAAAATATTATGAAACTTGGAATGGGAAAATATTAGAAGAAAAATGAAATTGGTAATTGGAAAAGAATAGGTGGAGATTATTCTGAAAAATGAAGGAAAAGCCTGCTAAGAAAGCACATGTTGGTGACTATATAAGAGGAAAAACAAAAAGATGCCTATGAAAAAAATTACTAAAAAAAGGTAGAAGAAGATAAATATAAATCTCTATTATTCCCTAAATATACTGAATATATGAAAAAAATATTTGGGTAATGAGGGAGAATATACAGAAAAACAGGAAGTTCAAAAATACAAGATATTCCATTAAAAGAAAAAGTAAGAAGCAAAGGCAAAACTGAACATGGAAAGTATTGGCTGGTGGAAATATTATAATAGAGAGGTAAAAAAATAGCAGAAATACAAGTGAAGTATTAAATAAAGATGCTATAATATCAGCAGGAAATACAGTAAAAAAATAGATACAAATAGAGCTTGAAAAATATCATAAGCATTGGTGAAAAAGTAAAAGTAAAAACTGGTGAAGAAAGTATGTACATCAAATTTGAACATACAGGAAAAAACCCTAGAAAAATAAAAAAATGGAAGTTACTTACACCAGAGATTTTACCAATGACTATATAACAAAAAGTTCCTGTATTAGATGAAAATGGAAAAACAAGTCTATGAAACCTACGAGGTTGGAGATAAAACTAGAAGAAGAAAAATATGAAATTGTTACTGAATATGTTGGAAGAATATGCCTATGTTACAGGTTCCCCATCTATAATAGAAGGAAGAAATGTAGTAATAAATCCAGCAAGTGTTGTAAAACAAGAAATAGATGATGCAAATGGTAAAAATTAATGAAGGAAAAAGAAAATAAAGTAATAAAAGAAGAAAGAAAAAGTTCATACAGGTACAAGTAAAGAAATAAAAGAAGAAAAATTGCTCTTAATCAAATTAATGTAAAAAGATGAACTTAAAAATATGGAAATGTAGGAACAAATGGTGCTATATATAATGGAAACAAAGTTATCAATGGAGAAATAGTAGCTAGTACAAAAGTAATAGATGAAATCATAAAAAAATGGTAAAAATAGATATAGATGCTAGTTTATCAAGCGCATTATTTATTAAAAATGTATCACCAACATCAAAAATATCTGTTAGAAACAAGAGCAAAAATATATAAATCAAAATAGTTTCTATGGAAGTGATTATTTCTTAACTAGAATAGGCTATGAAGAAAAAAATGGGATAGAGTAAAAAGATTAGGAGATGCTTACTATGAAAATGAACTGATAGAAAGAGTATAACAGAAAAATTAGGAACAAGATTTTTTTAAATGGAAAAAGAAATATCAGCAAAAGAACTGATGGATAATGCAACAATAGAAGCTAAGAAAAAAATACTTTAACAGTAGGGAAATCCTTAACAAAAAGAACAGATAGCAAAACTAGATAAAGATATAGTATGGTATGAATATCAAAATTTAGATGGAATACAAGTATTAGTTCCAAAAATATATTTATCTCAAAAATACACTAAAAATCTAAATACAGATAGTAGAAGTAGAATAACAGGAATAGAAAATACTTATGTAAGAACAGACAATTTAGAAAATACAGGTTTAATAGGGTGGATATGGGAATACTTATGTAGAAACAAAAGAAGTTAATAATAGAACACTTGGCAAACCAACTTGCTGAGATAAGTGGAAATAATACTACAATAATTGCTCAAAAATAATATTAATAATATTGGTGCAAGAATTTCAGGAAATGAAAAATCTAAATCTAGTAGCAGTAGATGGAGATATATTAAATAAAGAGTACAGTAGAAAAAAATAGAGTTTAATAATGGAGAATTTGATAGAAGTAAATTTACTAAAATAGCTTCAGTTGGAGAAATTATTTCTGATGGTAATTTAAATATCATAGCTAATAATTATACAAGTGAAGGACAGTAACTCAAGCTAAAAAAATTTAAATATAAATGTAGTCAATGATATCAATATTAAATCTCAAGAAGTAAGTGGAGAACAAAAATTTGGAAAAATGATGGACAATATAATTATTATGGATTTGAAAGAAATCTAGGTTCAGTAGTTAAAACAGAAAAACTTAAATGTTACAGCTAAAAAAATTTAAATATATCAGGTTCAGTAGTAACAACACAGACAGCTGATTTAAATGTAGATAAATTAAATATTGAATCAAAAAGTAGATAAAGAAGATGAAATAAAAAAATCATCATATAAAGATTTATTAAAGTCAGGTTCAAAGAAAGAAATCATCCATAATGAAGAAAAATTCAGCAGGAAGCCTTTATGTAGAAAAATAAAGGAACAATAAAGGGTGATGTAAAATCTTGTAGGAAGTAATCTAGTTCTAGGAGATAATAGCTTTAATAGATGGAAAACTAGCTACAGATTCTAATGAACTTAATAGTTCATACTCACTAGAAGAGAAGAAAAAAAGGCTTTAGTTCAAGCATAGGAAGTGGAGGTTTTCTCTGTTGGCTATGGAAAAAAACATGAAAGTAAAGTTAAAAAGAAAAAAAGATTTAACAAATGCTAAAATCTAATCTAGTATTAGGAGATAATGTTACTCTTAATAAAGGGAGCAGAAATAACAGCAACTAATTTCACTCATGGAAAAGTAAAGTATAAATAATGGAGATGTAAAAGTTTGGAGCAAGAAAAGATACAAGAGATGTAGAAACATCATCAAATAGTAGTGGACTAAACTTTATCAGTAAGAGATAAAATCAGAAGCATTAGATAGAGCAAAACAAGGAATAGACTCATTTAAACAAATGAAGTCAGGAGATATACTTGGAGGACTAGCTTCAACGACTAATACAGTAACAGGGATGGTTAGTGGACAAAGGCTTCCTACAAGTGCTGATAAAAAAATAATTCTAATGAGATGACGATGATGATAAAAGTAATCAAACTAATACTGTTGAAAAAGATAATCAAAAAGCATGCTACAAGCAAATAATAATTTCTATGCGAGATGCAGGTGTAAACTTAGGATTTAATAAATCAAGTTCTAAAATCAAACTCACATAGTGAAAGTGCAGTTGTAACAACAATAAGGGAAAAAGATGAAAAATTCAAGTATAACTTACAATAATGTAAAGAATATTGAATATGTTGGAACACAGGCACAAGATACTAAGTTTATCTATAACAATGTAGAAAATATTAATAAGAGAGCTGTTGAATTAAAATAATTCATATTCATCTACTAGTACAAAGTAGTGGAATATCAACAGGAGTAACTATTGGTTATGGAGATGGAACACAAACATCAGTAGATGCAGTTAAAGTATTTCAGCTTCTCAAATCAAAATATGAATAGCAATGGAACTACTTACCAAAAATGGAAGATTTGTAAATGTAGATGAAGTACATAATAATACAAAAGAATATGACTCTTTCTGGCTTTAATCAAGAAGGTGGAACAGTTACTGGAAATATAGAAAAATCTAACTATTGAAAGTAAACAAAAATACATCTACAACAAAAGGGAAGAACAAATAGGTGGAAGTTTAAGTATAGCACCAAATGGTATGCCATCAGGAAGTGCAAATTATTCACAAACAAATGGAGAAAAGAAGAGTTGTAGATAATGCAAGTACTTTCATAATAGGAGATGGAAGTAATCTAAAAGGTAGGTAAAGGTAGAAAAATACAGCTGCTGCGATAGGAACAACTGGAAAATGGAAAACTATCAATAGATGAATATGTAGGATATAACTTAGAAAAATGTAGATAAAGTTAAAAAAACAGTAGGTGGTTCAGTAGGAGTATCAACTTCTGGAATAACAAGTATAGGAGTAAATTATTCTGATAAAAAAACAAGAAGGGATAACAAAGAATACAGTAATAGGGTAATGTAGAAATAGGAAAAATCTTCTGGAGATGAAATAAACAGAGATTTAGATACAATGACAGAGATAACAGAAGATAGAGATTTTAAAAACAAATATCAATGTAGAATCTCAAACAATTAACTATAAAAAAATCCTGAAAAAGTTTAAAGAAGATTTACAAATTGCTATAATAGAAGGAAAAGCAACAGGAAGAACAGTAGTAAAAACAATAGATAATGTAATAAATGGAGATAAGAGTCAAGATATAGGAGATGCTGAAAGAAGAAGTCTAATAGAAATAAAGGAAGCAATAGTTAGAGTTCAAACAGCACCTGCAATGGATATTATTGCAGAAGGAAGAATTAGAAAGAAAAGAAGTACAAAAAGAACTTGGAGTAGTAATAGAAAAAAATTTGATCCAAATGACCCAACATTATCAGAAAAAAGTAAGAGAAAAGAATAGATGAGTTAAAAAGCAGAAGGAAAAGAAATAGTAGCTTTTTATGATAAAGTAACTAAAAAAATATTTATAAACCAAAAATGCAAAAAGATGAAGAAGTAAGAGCTTCCATAGCAAGAGAATACAAGATAAAAAGAAGACTTAAAGCTAGGAAGAGGAAAAGGAAAATGATAAAGGACAACTACGTTCAACAGTAGCAGGAGAGATAGCCTATGATGAGATAAAGGATAGATTAAAGAAAGGTGATAAAAACCCAATAAGTGCTTCAAGTTTTGATGTAGCAAAAATGGATAAAGATAGTGAAGTTACATCAGATTTATGAGATAAGGATACTCAAAAGGCAATTTTTAATTCTTTGCCGTATATAGCAACAACAAGTAATGGTGCTTGGAAAAATAAATCTTAAAGTTTTAAAAAGAAATGGAAGGGGATAAAGGAAAAATTGAAGACTATATTTTTAGACCAGATTTTATATAAAAAACTGTACATTTACTTTATGCAGAAAGTGAGGAAGGAAAGATAGCAATATGCAGATCCTATAGTAGATTCATTAAATAAAAAAATAGTCCAGATAGAGAGTATTATAAAAAGAATAGATGGTATAAAAAAGAGGTTGTTATTGAAAGTAATCCAAAAAGCAAAATCATTTTTGGCATCATTTTTAAAAAGTTTTGATGAATTTGGAAATGCTCCACTTCATTTCCTTGAAACAGGAGATAAATTTTTTTAATTCAGATATAAAAAGGTGCAGTAAATGAAGCTTCTGCAGCATTAGATAGTTTCTTTAAACCTGCAACCTTAGGATTTGGTTCTAAATTAGGAGATGAAGCTGGAAGAGTAAGAAAAAGGAAGTGATCAGTATGGATCAAAAGAAGAAGTTGAATGGAAACAAAAATCTATAGGAAGTAATATTGAATCAGTAGTAGATATGGCAACAATTTACCTAACAGGAAATTTGTAGGAACAGGAGTAAAACTATTAGATAAAAATAAATTATTCTAATTTAACATATGATGAATATAAATTCTTGAAGGAATATAAAAATAAACCAATTTCAGGAAAAATTACTTCTAAATATAATGATGTAAATAAATATGAATATAATGCTACTACTAATCCTGGTCCATTAGCAGAGGCAAAAATCCACCGATAAATAATTTTTATGGTGGAATGTATAATGATGCTTCAAATGAAAGTGGGATATTTGTAAGAATGGGAGATAAAAATAAAATCCTTATGGAAGCTGGTATACAAAAGTCTCTAAGAATTCAGAAGCACAAGCAAGGATAGATCTTGCCATTAAAAATGGTGGATTAAAGCCTAATGGTGAAATAAAAAAATAAGAGGATTCGAAACAGATAAATCAATATTAGATACAATGTATTATATTAAATTTCCAGAAGGTATACCTAAATATAAAGAATGAAAAGTGGGTTATCAAGGAGATGACATTTCTTGGAGGATTAAATCAAGAACAATATTTTATTCCAAATTCAAGAAATTTTGGTAAAAGTAATAAAAAAAGTCACCCTATTAAATAGCAAATGAAAGGAATTATATAATTATGATATGGGAAAAATTAAAAAGTAGAAGAAATTTTTGTAGAAGAAGATTTTTATAGAACTTAGGGACTCAGTAGAAGGGCTAATAAGTGTAATTGAAAAAAATATAAAAGATATGAGAAAAGATTCAGATGAATATATAAGGGAATTAAAAGAGTTTTTAGAAGAAGTTAATTTAACATTAGAAGAAAAAATAACAGATAGGGAATTAAAAAAATTTAAATTCTTTAGGAGAAAGTTATTTTAATTCACATATTAATAGTATTTCAGAATATGCAGTTTATGATAAAAAAATGATTTAGAAAAACACATAAAGTTAACAAAGAAATAACAGTAGCAGTAAGTAGATTTGGAAAAAAATTCTTTATAAAATTACAGAAAAAGTTATGTATCATATGATTTAGTGTAAAAATATACAATTAATTTATGAGAAGCTGTATAGATAGAAGATATGAGCCATACCCAAAATCTTGGATAAAAAGATTTTTGGGTGTGGCTACTTCTATTCCTAGTTTAGTGTCAGCTAATAAAATAACAAATGAAGAACAACTACTTTTAGAAAATAAAGTAAAAAGCTGTTCAAGGTAAAGTACTTATAAATGATGGAACACCTGGTGGGACAACAATGGCTTATCAAAAATAGGACTACTTATCCTGATGGAAGTATGAGTATTTTCACAAAAAATTTAACAACTGGAGAAATATCATTACAAAAAAATAAAATCCATTAGGTCAACGGATTTCTGAAACATCTTTAACACCTTACGAAGCAAATACTTTAATAGGAGTAAATTCAAGCTCTAAAATGTTAGTAGGAAATGGAGCAGTAAGTCAAAGTGTTATATCTAGAGTTTCATATCAGACAGGAAACAATTCTCTAGTATTATATGATAAAACACCAGTACCAGTAGTAACTAACGGAGCTTTAGTACCACCATTAACAACAAATGAGCACTAGCAACTGTACCGTTGTTAACAGATGGAGCAAATAAGATTATAAGAAAAAAACAGATTTTTATGTTGAATACAGATAGATCTAGTAGTACTTTACCAGCTACAGCATATAGATATTTAGACTCAAAAAGCATATGTTGAAACAAAGAAAAAAATATGACAGGAAATTTAAGTTATTTTTGGATTTAAAAATTTGATACTGCATACCAAGCAAGAGATGCTTTTCAAATAAAATATGATTATTATAATCAAAAATGATCCAGAACTTTCTTGGAGTGATGCAACAGTAAGAGGAACTTTTGATACATTACAATTATATGATAATACAACAGGCAAGTTAAAAAGTAAGAATTCCATATACTTTTTGGGAGATAAAGGGAAGGACTTAGAACCATTTACAGAATCTTATCCTGAATATGGACAAAAGGTGGTGAATTACAAATGATACGTTTAAGATGGGATGAGGATTTGATAATAAAATATGATAGACTTGATATTTTACCAAATCCTAGAACAGATTTAATATTAAAAAGAAGAAATAATGAAATAAGTAGTAATGAAAATAGCTATGTAAGAATATGGGAGATATTTTTTTCAAATCATATAAAAACAAAAATTTAAGGAGAGTATTACAAAAATGAGAACTTACGAAGAAGATAAAAGAGATTTAATTTATTTAATTAATAAATATTGTATAGATGATTTAAAAAGAAGAGCTTTTAGATATAGTTAAGAATAAATTTGCACCAAAAATATATATTTAGTAAGTTTTCTTCTAATTCAAAAATGACAAAAGAGGATGCTGATTTGTATTCAATAATTATACATAAATATATATAATTTAGAGCAGTGAATACCAGAAAAATTCAAAAATTTTATAAGAGGTGAAAAAGAAAAATGAATTTTTAAAATTAAAAAGATGCAGCAAATAAATTATTAGAATTTATGGAAAAATATGATTTAAATAATTATAATGAAAGATTAGTAAGAAAATTTCTAAAAGAGTTGATATATGTGATAGATATAGATGAAATAAATGATGTTAAAAATATCAAGAAGTTAAGGAAAATAATAGGCAGATTATATCCACCAAGAGGAGGCTTGAGAGAAATGTATGTAGCTGATGAAGATAGAGAAAAATGAATAAAATAAATGATGAATTCAAAGAATTAAAGAAAAATCACATTATTAGATTAACCAATAGAATTATTTTAAGAGTTATATAAATTTGAACTACAATGGGTATTTCCAGGAGAAATAGTGTCTAAATATAATGATGTAAATAAATATGAGTATAATGCTACTACCAATCCTGGTCATTAGCAGAAGGAAAAAATCCACCAATAAAAATAATTTTTTTATGGAGGGATGTATAATGATGCTTCAAATGAAAGTGGCATATTTGTAAGAATGGGAGATAAAATAAAACCTTATGGAAGTTGGTATACAAAAGTCTCTAAGAATTCAGAAGTAGAAGCAAGGGTAGACCTTGCCATTAAAAAATGGTGGGTTAAGCCTAATGCTGAAATTAGGATAACAGAATATGGAGCTGATAAATCAATATTGGATACAGTATATTATATTGAATTTCCAGAAGGAATACCTAAATATAAAGCAGATCAGTGGGTTATCAAAGGTGACTCATTTCTTGGAGGATTAAATCAAGAACAATATTTTATTCCAAATTCAAAAAGTTTTGGTAAAAGTAATAAAAAGTTATCCTGTTAAATAATAAATGAAAGAATTATATAATTATGATATGGGAAAAATTAAAAAGTAGAAGAAATTTTGTAGAAAAAAAGATTTTATAGAGCTTAAAAATTCAGTGGAAGAAATCATAAAAAATTTTTGAAAAATATAAGGATATGAGAAAAGAACTCAAAAAAGGATATATAGAAGAGATGAAAAGATTTTTAGGAGAAATCAATATAACATTAAAAGATTAACAGATAAAGAATTAATAAATTTAGTTGAATTAAGAAGAACTTATTTTAATTTTCATGATAATAGTCTTTCAGAATATGCTGTTTATGATAAAGATGATTTAGAAAAACAAATAAAGCTAATAGAGAAATAACAGTAGTAATAGAAAGATTAAAAAATTCTTTATAAAATTACAGAAAAAGTTATGTATCATATGATTTAGTATAAAATATACAATTAATTTAAGAGAAGCTGTATAGATAGAACATATTTGATAGCTTTATTTGTCAAATAGTGTTGATAAAAAAGTTTTAGACTATGAGCTTGACAGAATTAAGAGAATTTTTGAGGATAAAAACTTAAGAATTCTCTTTTTTTATAAAAAAATAAAAAAAGTTCTTGACAGTTGAAGGTATATTCAATTATAATATACACAGTTGAATAGATAATCAATTGTTAATATAAAAAGAGGTGAAACTATGAAAGCAATAAAAATCAGTAAAACCTGTAAACTCTTGCGATTGTGATAGTGTAAATAAAGAAATTGTTGAAAAAGTAAAAAAAGAATTTCCTAATGATGAAATTCTTGGAGATTTATCAGACTTCTTTAAAGTTATAGGAGATGGTACAAGAATAAGAATCTTATGGGCATTAGATGTAAGTGAAATGTGTGTTTGTGATATAGCCAATGTTTTAAATATGACAAAAATCGGCTGTATCTCATCAATTAAGAGCTTTGAGAGAAGCAGACTTAGTAAAGTTTAGAAAATCTGGAAAAAGAAGTTCTTTACTCTTTAGCAGATAATCACGTAAAAAGAAATTTTTGAACAAGGTTTAGTACATATACAAGAAGAAAAAAAGGAGAGGATTAATATGAAAAAAAGTTTTTAAATTAGAAGGATTGAATTGTGCTCACTGTGCATCTAAGATTGAAGAGAAAAGTTGCAAAATTAGAAGGAGTTAAATCAGTTATGGTAAAACTTCATGACAACTAAAATGACTCTTGAAAGTGAAAAACATGGAAGAAGTTGTTGAAAAAAAGTAAAGAAATTAGTGAATGAAGTTGAACCTGATGTAAATATGATAAAAAGCATAGTCAAATTTTGAATGGAATGGTTGGTGTATTATGAAAAAAAGAAGGAAATAATTATTGCTATTTCTGCTCTACTGTTTGCTTTTAACTTTATTTATAAGAATGCCTCAAAGCACTACAACTTATTTTAATACTTGTAGCCTATGTTTTTAGTGGGAAAAGATACAGTCTTACTTGCTGTTAAAAACATAGAAAGAGGAGATTTTTTAGATGAGAATTTTTTAATGACAGTGGCAACTTTAGGAGCTATTTTAATAGGAGAATATCCAGAAGCAGTTGCAGTTATGCTTTTTGTATGAAATAGGGGAATTGTTTCAAGGTTATGCAGTTAATAAATCAAGAAAAGTCTATTGCTGCTATGATGGATATAAAGCCTGAATATGCAAATGTTATCAGAGATAACAAAACTCAAAGAGTTGATCCTGATGAAGTAGGACTTGGAGAAATCATTGAAATAAGACCTGGTGAAAGAGTTCCACTAGATGCAACTATAATAAAAGGTGAAACAAGTCTTGATACTTCAGCATTGACAGGAGAATCAGTTCCTGTTGAAGTGAGAGAAGGAGCAAATATCCTTAGTGGTTGTATCAATATAAATGGTTTAATCACAGCAAAAAGTAACAAAAGAATACTTTGATTCCACAGTTAACAAAGTTTTAGATTTAGTTGAAAATGCAGCAGCTAAAAAATCTAAATCAGAAAGATTAATCACAAGATTTGCAAAAAGTATATACACCTATTGTTATTGGCTTAGCTATATTGTTAGCTTTACTTCCACCTATTATAAGTGGAGAATATAATTTTAGATTGTGGGTATTTAGAGCTCTATCATTTTTAGTTGTTTCTTGCCCTTGTGCCTTTGTAATTTCTGTACCACTTAGCTTTTTCAGTGGAATTGGTGCAGCTTCAAAAAGCAGGAGTATTAATAAAGGGAGGAAACTATTTAGAAGCATTAGCTAAAAGTTGATACAGTTGTTTTTTTGATAAAGACAGGAACTCTAACTAAGGGAGTTTTCAATGTTCAAAAAGGTTGTAGTCCATGATAAAAATATAGATGAAAATGAATTTATGTTTTATGTTGCTAGTGCTGAATCAGGCTCAAACCACCCTATATCAAAGTCTATACAAAAAAATACTATAACAAAGAGATTGATAGTTCTTCTATAAATAGTATTAAAGAAATTTCTGGTAAGGGTATAGAAGCTATTATAAATAATAAAAAAAGTTCTTGTTGGAAATGAAAAATTAATAAATCTTCCAAAGGATATTTCTGTAACTGATGTAGGAACTATACTTTTATGTTGAGATTGACAATGTATTTTCAGGTTATATAGTAATTTCTGATGAAATAAAAGAAGATGCTAAAAGAGCAATAAGAGAATTGAAAAAAATATAGGAATTAAAAAAAGAATATAATGCTTACAGGAGACTTAGAAAAAGTAGCTAAAAAAAGGTTGGAGAAGACTTAGAATTAGATGAAACTTACTCTAATCTTTTACCTCAAGATAAAGTAAGTAAATTTGAAGAAATAATAAAAAATAAAAACATCAAAAAGGCTCTGTAATTTTTTTGTTGGTGATGGTATAAATGATGCACCTGTTCTTGCTAGAGCAGATGTGGGTATTGCTATGGGAGCTATGGGCTCTGATGCTGCAATAGAAGCTGCTGATGTAGTTATCATGACAGATGAACCTAGTAAAGATAGTAACAGCTATAAAAAAAGCTCTAAAAAAAGACTATGAAGATAGCAATGCAAAATATGGCTCTTGCTTTTGGAATTAAAGTTCTAGCTCTTATTTTAAGTGCCTTAGGAATAGCTGATATGTGGATGGCAGTTTTTGCTGATACAGGAGTTACTATACTTGCAGTTTTAAATTCATTTAGAGCCTTAAAAGTAGAAAAATAATTAAAAAAACTTGATTTTTTTAAAAAAAATTAAGTTATTATAATACAACTAAAAAAATTTAAGGAGTATTTTGAAATGATAAACACAGAAAAAAATTTGGATGAATGGAAAATTAGTAGGACATGATGATGCTAATATACATATTTTATCTCATGTAGTTCACTATGGTAGCTCAGTATTTGAAGGAATAAGAATTTATAAGACAGAAAATGGACCAGCAATTTTTAGATTAAGAGAACATGTTAAAAAGACTTTTTGACTCTGCAAAAATATATAGAATGGAAATTCCTTATACAGTAGAAGAAATTGAACAAGCTATAATTGAAACTGTAAAAGCTAATAAATTAGAACAAGGATATATCCGTCCAATAGCTTATCGTGGTTATTTTGAATTAGGTGTTACTCCATCAAGATGTCCAGTAGAGGTTGCAATAGTTGCTTGGGCTTGGGGAGCATATCTAGGAGAAGAAGCTCTTAACAAAGGAATAAGAGTACAAGTTTCTAGCTGGAGAAGACCTGCTCTTAATACTTTACCTTCTCTTGCAAAAGCTGGAGGAAACTATTTAAGTTCTCAACTTATTAGATTAGAAGCACTTAATAATGGATATGAAGAAGGTATTGCTCTTGACTATTTAGGAAATGTCAGTGAAGGAAGTGGAGAAAACCTATTTGTTGTTTTTAAATGGTAAAAATAATAACTCCAACTTTAGCTTCTTCTGCACTTGGAGGAATAACAAAAGATACAGTTATTCAATTAGCAAAAAATTAGGTTATGAAGTTGTAGAACAAGCTATACCAAGAGAACTTTTATATATCTGTGATGAATTATTCTTAACAGGTACTGCAGCTGAAGTTACTCCTGTTTACTCTGTTGATGATATAGTAGTTGGAAATGGAGATAAAACTATAACTAAAGCTACTACAAAAAGAATTCTTCGACCTTGCTCATGGAAGACATGAACTATCTGAAAAATTCTTAGCATATGTAAAATAAAAATAAGGGCATTATGCCCTTATTTTATTTATAATCTTGCTTCTAAAAAAATTCTTTACTTTTTCCAACAATTTCTTTTAGGACCTTTATTTACAATTCTATCAACTATATCAGTGTCATCTACTTCTGTAAATGTAAGCTCTTCATTTTTTTATAAAATATATTTTTCTACTTACATCATAGATATTAGAAACTTCACACTCATATCTTCCATCTTTTTCTTCTGTTTCTTCGAAATCTATATTTTCAACATAGTCATATATTTGTTTTTATTGTTTCAAAAATATCCTTCAATAGTTACAGCTTTTACTTGGAAAGCTAGATAAATCATTTTTTTGAAGTTAAATATCCCAATTCTATAAATAGCATATAGTTATAGCCTTTTTTTCTTGAGCTTCTGAAAATTTCTTTAACATTTCATCACTTTCCTATAAGTTAATAGCTTTTTTTCAATTCTTCAATCTTTATTTAGTCTTTCCCAAGGAGTATCTATATCAGTTCTTCCTATATGTCCAAAAGCAGCTAAATCTTGATATTTGAATTTACACTCTCTTAATTCAAGAGCTTTTTCTATTCCTCTTGGAGATAAGTCAAATACTTTTGATATTGCTTCAGAAATTTTATCTTCATCAACTTTTGCAGTTCCAAAAGTATCAACTTTTATAGAAACAGGTTTATCAACTCCTATTGCATAAGATAATTGAATTTCACATTTATCTGCAAAGTCAGCTGCAACAACGTTTTTAGCAACCCATCTAGCAGCATAAGCAGCTGATCTGTCAACTTTTGAAGGGTCTTTACCAGAGAAAGCTCCTCCACCATGTCTAAAGTATCCACCATAAGTATCAACTATAATTTTTTTCTTCCAGTAAGTCCTGTATCTCCATGAGGTCCTCCGATAACAAATCTTCCTGTTGGATTGATATAGTATTTGATATTATCAGTATTTAATTTATATTTTTTTCTAAAACAGGGTTTACAACTTTTTCTATAACAGTTTTTTCTATCTCAGCATGAGAAACTTCTTCATTATGTTGAACTGAAACAACGATAGAATCAACATGGTCAATATTTCCATTTTCATCATAAGCTAAAGTAACTTGTGATTTTTGGTCAGGTCTTGCCCATGCAATTTCTCCAGCTTTCATCATTTTAGTAAGTCTTACTAAGATTTCTCTTGATAGAACAAGTGCTAAAGGCATAAGCTCTTCAGTTTCTTTAACAGCTCCACCAAACATTATTCCCTTGGTCTCCAGCTCCACCTACATCAACTCCCATAGCAATATCAGGTGATTGAGAGTGTATACAACTTAAAAGTTCCACAGTCAGAGTCAAATCCCATACCTGGTCTATAACCAATTTCATTAATTTTCTTTCTAACAATTTCTTGAACATCGATATATGTTGTAGTAGTTATTTCTCCTCCAACTACAACTAAACCTGTAGTACAAAAATACTTCACAGGCAACTCTTGAGTTAGGGTCATCTGCTAAACAAGCATCTAAAAATAGCGTCTGATATTTGATCTGAAACTTTGTCTGGGTGTCCCAGGTGATACAAATTCAGATGTAAAAATATGTAAATTTTTTTCATTCATTCCTCCTTAAAAAAATTAAAAACAAACAATAATACAATAAAAAAACTCTATCCAATCCAGATAGAGAAATGTTATTTTAATAATCATTCTCCATCTATCAGGAATTAGCACCACACACAGTGTGCAGGTTGCTGAGATCTCAACAGGGCCTGTCCCTCAATCTCTCTTGATGGCTTTTTACTTAAAGAATTTTAACATTTTTTTATTAAAATTTGTCAATAAATTATAATATTTTTATTTCCTTTTTTTCAAAAAGAAAAATTGAAATAGCAATTAAAAATAAAAACTTATTACATGAGGTGCTCTAAAAATTAAAGAACATCAAGTCTTCAACTCTAAAGAAACTTATTATTATTCTATTTATTGAATAGATTATGATATACCACCACCACATATAACCAGGTGCTTTATTTTCTTTCTTTCTCAGAAATAAACCAAATTATGAAAAAAACCTATAAGGTTTAGAACCATTTCATAAAGCATAGCAGGGTGTAATGCTAAATTAGGAAATTCACTTCCTGCTGGTGAGCTTTCTGGGAATACAACTCCCCAAGGAACAAGCTCCTTATATTTTGATTTTTTTCTATTAAATCTAAATTTTGATAATATGAATACCATTCATAGAATTTAGGTTTTAAATTAAATATTACAGAAAAATGGTGTGAAAGTTGGAACCCATGAACTTCTCCATTCATAAAATTACCTATTCTACCAATTGCTTGCCCTAGTATAAATGGTCCCGCTGCAAAATCTCCCAATGTCAGTGGATTAACCTTTTTAATCTTTGCATAGATAAAAAGTTCCAATTATTCCACCGATTATTCCTCCATGTATGGCCATTCCACCATGCCAAACAGCAGGAATTTCAAGAGGATTTCTTAAATAATAAGGAAGATTGAAAAGTACATAGTAAAGTCTTCCTCCTATTAAACCTGAAATAATAGCAACAAAAGCATAATTCTCAACTAATTCAACATCAAAATTTCTTTCTTTTGCTATTTTCTTACCAAGAGTTATACCAACATAAAATGCTATTGCATACATAAGTCCATAGTAATGAAGTTCTATAGGACCCTAATTTTTAAAAAAATACTGGATTCATTTAAAAAAACTCCTTAATTTATTAGATACTTAACCACATTTGAACTATAGAGAAAGTTATTATTCCTTCTATAAAAAAACAAAGTGAATTCTTTATGATTTTTTTAATAAATAATTTATAGCTTTTTGAGAAAAGCAACTAGTCCTATTCCAACCCCTACTGCTAAAAGTAATTAAAGGTAATAATATTGAAAAAGATTTCTCTTTTAAAGAACTTGCTAAAGAAGAAATTAAATATACAACATTATAATATTCTCCTAGCATCATAAGCAATAGTGAACCAGAAATTCCTGGTATTATCATAGCACCTGCAGCAATGATTCCACAGATGAACAATTTTTAGTCGAGTAAGCCCTTGTAAAAACAAACTCCTTTAGCTATTTGTATAGTCACTGCTCCTGTAGTTTTATCTCCATATTTTTAAACCTAAAAAGAATAAAAAAATTATCATAAGAGCTGCTCCACAGCAAAAAAAGCTAAGATATTTTTTTCTTTTTATAATCTAGCCCTTTTACTATGTAAGGAATAGATGGCAATATAAGTAAAGTAAATACAGAGACTGTTATCTTAGGGTAATTCGTTATAGAATATTTAATAATATTGGCAAAGAGGAAAAATTCCTGTCGCTGCTCCTACTAATACTATAAGTAAATACCAAAAAAATAAGAAAAGCTTAGTCTTTCTATCAACCAAAAAGAAATTTCCTATCTTTTTCAGTAATAGGATCATAGACATTTAACATAACTACTAAAGTTCCTCCTGATACTCCAGGGATTATATTAGCAATACCAATAATTATTGATTTTTAAAAAAAGTAATATCATTATCTAGTTTTCTTCTCCTTTAAAAAAATTCTTTTTACTCTCAGAGGTGATATAGCTATTAAAAAGTTCAAGCATACTAAAACCTGTCTTTGTTTTTAATTTCGTTAGGTCTATGATATAAATGTACTTCATCTCCAACATTGACTCTATCATCAACTTCGATAAAAAGTATTATCCATAGTAACTTGTGAAATAACATATTCTTTTCTTCTTTATAAGACAAGTAGTTTTATTGTTAGCTTTTTGAAAAAAACCATCACCATAACCTATTTTTTTATTTTTTTGCAATTTTTTTAGTTCCTGGGTCTATTGAAGATAGCTCTTGATAGGCAACATAGTCTAGTTCATTTACATATCTTACAGAATCAACATAACCAATAAGCCCTGTAAAAAAACTGGTTTCATATCTAAATCATAGAATCCTGCTTCTTGAAGACCATAAGTTAACATTCCTGTTCTTATATGTGTAACTATATCCACATCATAATTATAAATTCCTGCTGCATTTTTGAAGATGTATCATCTCAAAAATTATTTCTACCTAGCATATTAACTAAGTCTGTAAATTTTTTTGATAACTTCTAAACCATCAGTATATGATGCTGAAAAATAGATGTGAAAAAAATACTTAAAAACTTTCAAACTATTGTATTTAATTAAATTTTTTTAAGTTCATCAACTTCTTCATATTTTTATTCCATTTCTACCAAAACCAAAAATCAATTTTCAATGATAATCTATCTATTGATATATTGTTAGCTAAAAGCATTTTTTTTAAGTCTTTAATGCTATTAAGAGTTGGACAAATTTGTGGATATTTTTTTCAAGAAGAGAGTAATCATCTATTAATGATTCAAAAAATTAATATTTTAAAAATCATCTATAGAAAGAGTCTTAAAATATTCACATATACTTACAGCCTCTGAATATCTAGCTACTGCCCAAACTTTTTACATCATAATCATAAAGTGCCTTTGCAATCAAAAAGTATATCATGACCATAGGCATTAGCCTTTTAAAACAGGTAATAATTCCTTTTGCTTGTATTCTCTTAAATATTCAATATTGTGATATAATGCCTTTTTTTATCTAGTGAAACAAAAAAAGAAGTATTCATAACAAAAGCCTCCCATAACTAATATTCTGTATTTTATAATTATAACATAAAAAAATTGACTTAGTCTTTAAAATTTTACTTATTTATAAAAATAAAGTTGATTTTTATAAGAATAAGATATAATTTAAAAATATCAAATAAAATGGAGGTAAAAAAATGCCAAAAGTATACGGATCTATGCTTTGTCCTGATTGTGTTGAAGCAAAAGAATATTTTGAAAAAAAGTTAATTACAAATATGAGTTTGTAAATATTACTGAAAGTATGAAAAAAATTTAAAAGAATTTTTTTAGCTTTAAGAGAAAAATAGAAAGGAATTTGATGATGCAAAGAAATTTGGATATGTTGGAATTCCTGCTATATTAACTGATGATAATAAAATTATCCTTGGTGATGAAGTTCTTCAAGTAAAAAATAAAAAAGTAAAAAAATAGTTGATTACTGAATAGATTTTTAGAAAAATAGTTTCGTTACTGAGAGTTTTTAACGATAAATAAAATCTAGAATTGCTGTATTTGCAAAAACTTGCCAACAAGTTTGTTTTTGAGTATACACGCTTTTGACACATTACTAGGCGTCATAATCTATTTGATTATTTTATCTCAAAGAAAATTTCCATGATAAATCAGTAAACTCACTTATTTTTTTACTTTTTCAAATTAAGATTATGATATACAACAGCCCATTTTTTAAAATGTCAGCTAAAGGAAGAATAGAAATAAGATATATGGGAATGAAACATAGCACCCTATTAAAAGGGTGATTATAATTCCAAATAAGTAAAAATAAAAATACTAATAGTTTTATATATCAATACTACTAATATAGAAATAAAAAATAATATGAAAAGCTAAAAAGACACATAGCTGATAAAAACTTGATAGGCTCCTATCAGAAATTTATCAGATTTTTCATTAAGGAAAAATCTCATATCTCTCTTGAAATAATTTTTCTTTTTAAAAAAAGTTTGTCTTATCTTCTAATAAAACTCTGTAGTTTATTAATATTTTTAGATATAAAATTTATATCATTTTAGATTTTAGCTTAGTTATAAAAATCTTTAAAAACTATATTTTTTTATCCTTTGAAAATTTTTTAAAATTGTTCTTTTATTTTGAGTTTTTTTACTTTTTTTGATTATATTTTTCTTTGAACTTTCTTATTAAAAAGCTCGAAGAGCTTTATGTTTTTCAGAAAGGAAAAAGATATATTTTTCAAATCTTTAAATAGCATGATAAGTAGAGCAATAAGTGCTAGCTACTAGTAAAAAAATTGAACTAGCTTCCAAAGGAAAAAGTTCCACTATCTCTAGCATTTTCATCAGCAACACTGACTATATTTACTCCAATTAGAAAAAAACACAAAAAAAGATATGCTAAAATCCTTAATATGATTTTCAGTACAATTTTTAAGATAAAATTCAAACTTATCTAAAGATGAAAAATATTTTTCTTTTCAAATAGTTTTTTTCAGATATAATTTACCTTTCTTTAGAACAAAAAGATTTAAAAAAAGTTTTTTTAATAGATTACACATAGTAAGAGATAGAAATACTGAAAAATACTATAAGAAATATTAAAAGCCATTCCTCTATTAAAACCATCTTTTTCAGTATATATTTGATATAGTGCCATTATAGAAACAAAAAGAAAACTAATATAAGAAAAAACATATATAACTATTTTTAATATATTAAAAAGAATTTTTGCTGAGGCTTTTTAAAAATTTAGCATTTCAACTCCTAACTTTACTCTAATCTAAATTTCCCTTTTGCAATAAAAATTATGTATGTATCTTGCAGTTCCTATTCTCTTATTTAGTTCATTGTGAGTGATAGGAATTAGTATCTTATCTTTAGCAGCTGGAAAAAGCAACATCTTTCATTTCTATATATCCATCATTGTAATCACCTAGCCATTTACCAAAGAATCCCTGAACTTTCTCTCCCTATTATAAGTCCAACTTCTATATCCTTGTCAAAAACGTCTTCTATCTCTTCTTGTTTTAGAGTAGATAGCAAGTGGTTTAAAAGATTAAAGTCAATAAAAGGAAAAAGTTCTTTTTAATCTTCTATGTAAAGTAGAATCGTTAATTGGAGAAGATAATAAGATTACCTTATCCACTATTCCACTTACTTCTTCCAATTTTAAAGTTTCTCTTATTAAGACACCACCAAAACCAAAGCCTATTAATACAATTTCATTTTGTTTATTAATTTTTTTCTCTTTTAAAGATAAAAGATACTTTTTTTAAGATATCTATTGACATATCAATAGAAGGAAAAGTTAAAGGGAAAATTTAAATTATCCACTGTGTAACCCATATTCATAAGGTTATTTTTCTAACTCTTCCATGTCTTTATAATTTCTAAAAAAATCCATGTATTAGTGCTATTCTATAATTCATTTTAAACACCTTTTTTTATTTTTTTATTTAATACATTATATCATAATTTTTATTTTTATCTTTTTTTACTTTATTTCCATTTTTATACAAAGTTTCTTTAATAACTTTCCTGCTTGATTATATTCTCTTAGAATACCATCAACATTACCATTTACAAAGGGGTGATTGCTCTTATTTTTTTCCATTCTCATAGTAATCTTTTACTTCACCATGAATTAAACCATCTTTCATAGGAATTTCTCTTGCTAATTTTTTTCATTATAGTAATACTCTTTTTCTAAAACTATATCTTTATTTTTTTAAAGAATGTTTCAGTCAGTAATCTATCATTTCTGTATGCTTTATATACTGAATTTATACGACTATCATCAGTATACTCTATAACTACTTTTTGAAATCTCATTTTTTTATAAAATAGTTATTTCAGTTAAAGCCTCTAATTTCTTGAAAAAAATTCTAACCTATCATTTATATAAGTTTTTTTGTGGTTTCACTTTCTAAATAAGTTCTATATTTTTTTAAAAAAATTCATCACTATTATTGTCTTTCAAATAAATTAAGTCATTTTTTTCATCATCTGTTAATTCTCTTTTTAGAACAACTGAGATAGTATTTTTTTATTTTACCTCTATTTACCATATTTTCTTCTATAAATAAGATTAAATTTTTCCTTATATTTACTTATACTTACATAAGTGTATGGGTCTTCATAGATATTTTTTTAATTGTTTTTTTATTTCTTCTTTATTTACAGCAACTCTTATAGAGTTATCTATAATATCTAAAAAAATTCCTTTGAAAGTTCTTCTGTAAGTAAAATATCTCCCTTTTCAGAAAAAGAATTCTACTACTCTCTTATCCATATTCAATTTATGTGAATACTTTAACTTCATTTTTTTAGCTAAATTTTCATCAATATAATTTAAAAAAACTTTTTTTATATCTTTGGTTATTATTTTTTTTCTACTTTAGTCAATCCCATCATAATCCCTATATCAAAAATCTATATTTACAGACTTTGAATAAGAAAAAAAGCTGAATCTGAATAAGTAAAGGATAGAAACAAATAAAAAAATATTAATAGTACTAGAATTTTTTTCATCATTTCTCCTTATTCTTGCATTCCCACTCCATAACATATTCCAAGACAACCTTTTTTTAATATTTATATTAATTTCAGATTTACCTTGCAATTTTTTTCAAATAATTCTTTTTCTAATAAGAATTTTCTTTCTTCTCCATTCACATCTAAAGTGATATGATAGAACATTATACCCATTTTTTTACCTAAACTTTTTCATATAGTTTTGTTGAGTATTTTTCCATTTTTCACTATTCTATAAGTTCCTTTTATTAGATGTTGAAAAAAAGTCTATTTATACAGAATTTTATTCTGATATAGATATATTTGCGAAAGAAATCTCCTATCCCAAGTTCCTATACAAATAGAGATTAAAGCTATAGTCATTAAAGTTTTAGTATTTTTTTCATATCTAAATGAGTACTTTCATTAAAATAAATTCTTAAAAAAATAGTAGTGTTGAAAAACAGTACCCAGAAATATAGCTCTTGTTGATAGGAAAAATTTCTGTTCTCAAACATCTGAACTCCCTTAGTTGAAAAAAACATCATTATAGTTAAAGATTATAAGTGGACTGTAGTAGTAATTTTTATAAGTTAAATAAGAAAAAAATTACTAAAAAAATATAAGTGAGACTCCTCTCACTGTTTTTTTCTGAAAAAGCTAGTCATTTTTTTGTTTCCTCCTGTTTTTTTCTTTTTTTCTGCTTTTTCTCTGTCTCTTTGCTCTTTTTCTACTTTTAGAGAACACACAACCACAATATTCTTGTCTGTACATATTTAATTCTTTTAGAAATTTGTACTGACCTTAAATATCTATTTTTTTCTTTTTAAAATCTGCAAACAAAAATGGGATATCATATTCCTTAGAATATTTTTTTCACCTATCTCATTTATATAGTTTACATTTTTTTCATAGGACTTATACTTAAAAACAGTACTAAAAAAATCATAGCCTTCTTCTTTAGCTTTTTTTAGCTGTTTCTCCTATTCTTATATCATAACAAGAATAACATCTCTGTCCACCTTCTTTTTCATTTTCAAGACCTTTTTATTTTTTTCAAAAAAATCTTCCTTTGGATTATAGACCCCTTCTATGACATTCATATCATAGTCTAATTTTCTCCAACATTTCTTTTTGTTCGTCCATTCTAGCCAAATATTCATAGTCAAAAGTTATATTTGGATTATAGAAATAAATATCTATTTGAAAAAAATTCTTTTAGATATTCTAAAACAGATGAACTACAAGGACCACAACAAGAATGAATAAGTAATCTTTTTTTCTTTCCACTCTCAGTGATTTCCTTTAAAATTTCTTCCATCTTTTAAATCATAATTTACTTTCATTTTTTTCCTCTACAATTCTATTATCTTTTTCTGCCATTTCTCTAAATGTATCATCATGAGTAACTATTATACTTTTGGTCTAAATTCTTTAAAATTTCTCCCATATACTCAGCAAGTAATTTTTTTCTTTCAGTGTCTAAGTTGTTTGTAGGCTCATCTAAAATCATAAATCTAGAGTTAGTGAAGTATTCTGTCATTGTTCCTCTTATTGCTATTGCAACAGAAACTTGTTCACCACCTGATAATTGCTCAAAGGCAATTCTTCTTCCTTTTCCCACTAAATAAACAGCATACTTATCATCATCTTCATTACTCCATTCAATTCTTTCGGTTCTACCTGTAATTTTATTGAAATTTAAACTGGCTATATTGCTTATATTAGCTAGCATATACTTTGAAATAGATCTACCCATTTTGACTTACATTATCTATAACTTGTAAAGTTTTATTGTATTTATTTTCAAATTTCTTTAAACTTACAAGTAATTCTTGCTGTTTTTTTTTCTTGTTCTAAAATATTTTTTTAAAACTCTTTTTATAAACTTCAATCTTTTTCTTCAGCTGAACCTAAATTTTTTTATTTGTTTCATCTAAATCTTCTTTTTTATAGTATAGTTTTTCTTTAAGTTCAGCTATATTTATTTTTTTTTATTTTCATTTTCTAAAAATAATAACTTCTTCTTTTTAACAGGTTTTTTTATTATTTCTTAACTCATATAAATCTTTTATATTTTTTTCTACCTTTTAAAAGAAAGGTTTCTAAAGTTTTTAGCAAGACCATTATTTTTTTAAATATTCATCATAAAAATTCTTTAAGTTTTTTTCTATAGTAGCTCTAAAAGAATTTATATTTTCCTAGAAAATAAAAATCTTTTTATTTGTATTTTTCTACTATATTTTTTTGAATATTCTTCAATTTTTACTTAAATTTTCTTTTTACAGTATCTTGATTTTTTTAAAAAAACTTTCTTATTGTCTACTTCTAAACTTTCAATAATAGTTTTTTAGATTTTTTTCTTTTTTTCTTCCAAATTTAAAGCTTCTAAGCTCAAATTCTAATTCTTTCTTTTTTTTCTTTTTAAAGATAAACTATCTTTTATTTCTTGATTTTCAATAAGTTTTTGAATATCATTATCCAAAGTTTTAATATCAAAATCTATTTCTTTTTAAATTAAGTTCTTCATTTTTTTAAAGAAAAAGTCTAAGTCTTTTATAGTTTTATTAAGTTCAAAATATTCTTTCTTCTTTTCTTCAAAAATAGATTTTTTTAGCTAAGATTGAAGATTTTTTTTCTTCTATAGCTTTTTTTAAAAATTTCTAACTCTTCAATTTTTTTAAAGAAATTTTTAGAAGAGAAAGTAATCTTCAGCCTCTTTATCTTTTCAAGTTTTTCACAGTTTTTCTTTTTAAATAAGGACAGATTTTTAGAAGAAAGTTCGTTACTTGCATTTTTTTAAAAGTATTTATTTCAATCTCAAAAAGTAACTTTTTTTGTTTTTCTAAAGATTTAATTTCTTTTTCTAGTTCTTGAAAAACAAGTAAATGTTTTTCAATATCATCAATATTAATATTTTCAAATAAGTCTTTTTTTGAGATTAAATCTTTTTCAAAAATATTAATTTCAGTTTTCTTTTTTTAATTTTTTTGCTTTAATTTTTTTCTTCCTTATTTTTTTCTCAAAAATTTTCTAAAGTTACTAGGAGATTTTTCATATTCTTTTTAATTTTAAACTTAAATCTTGCTCTTTAATTTCAAGGTCACTTATTTTCATTTTTTTTAGATTTTCTTTTTTTATCTAAATTTTTTTGATATATTTTTCTTCTAAGTTGCTAATATCAGTTTTCAAATTTTTTTATTTGATAATTCTAACTTATCTATATTATGTTGACATTGAGTATTTAATCTTTCTTCTTCCAAAAAGCTATCAAGTTCTTCTCTTTCTTTCTTTTAACTTTTTCTTGAGATTCTAAATATTCAAAAATAAGGTTTTTTTCATTCTTTTTAGTAATATTTCTAGCTTTTTTTAGCTTTTTTTAGCTTCAGATATGTTTTCTTTTAAAAGTTATTCTATCTTTTTTTTAATTTATTAACTTCATTAAGATAATTTTCACTTAAATTCTTTTAATTCTATATCAGCTTTTATTATAGTTTTCTATCTTTTTTTATTAAATTATCTACTTCAACTATTAGCTTGTTTTTTATTTTCTAAAGTCATCTCTTTTTTTTCTTCTTCGTTTTTTTCAAAGATGTTAACACTTCATCTTTATTTTCCATATTCTCTTTTTGAAAAAAATTTATTTTTAGTTGAAATCTCATCTCTTTCCTTTTTTTATATAAATCTCTTGATAATTTAAAAAAACTCACACATGTCTTTGTATATATCAGTATTAAAAAAATTTTTATTAAATATTTTTTTCTCTTTCACTAGGGATTCTTTAAAGACATTAATAAATTCATTTTGTTTAGCAATAACTATATTTTCATAGATTTTTTTCAAAAGCCTACTTTTTATTCCACAAAGTAGTTCTAACATCAGTTTTTACATCATCATTAGAATACACTATCTCTGTTTCTTTATCTATGATTTTTTTGTTTTCTAGGTTTTTTTGGCTGAAAGTTGTTATTAAAAATATAGTCTTTATCATCATTAGCCGTAAATTCTATTTCAACCTTAGCATTTTTGTTGACCGTATTTTTATAGTTTTTTTCCCTCTTTCTCTACCTGTTCTATCATTTATATTAAACATCACTGAACTTATAGCTTCAAGTATAGAAGTTTTTCCTTTTCCATTTTTACCTAAAAATTAAATTAACTCCCTTACTAAACTCTATTACTTTATTAGAATGAGAACGGTAATTTTCTAAACTTACTTTTTTTAATTAGCATTTTCTGTTCCCTCCAAAATTTTTATCAAATAATTCTATAAAAAGAATCCTCATCATCACTACGAAAATAACTCTTTTTAAAGTGTTGAAAATTATTTGAAAAAGTCATCTTTTTCAAAAAAATTCCCCAACTATCAATTAAGTTTTTCTCTATTTCAGATATGGTTAAACTAGTACCGTTTTCATTACTTTTTTTATTATTTATATTAAAAATATTTTTTTAATAAGTATATGGGTTTTTAAAAGCACCATTATTTTTCAGCAATATTTTCTAATTTTTCAGTATTTATATAGTCATTGTTTTTTTACTCCCATAGAAACAACTAAAAATTTCTTCACCTGTTAAATTTAAATCTATAACAAAATTTTTCAAACTCAGTTTCTATATTTAACAAATCAGTGTATGAAAAAAACTTTTTTTGTATCCTTGTTCTATGTTTAGTTTCAATAAAACTGTAAGCTAAAAGTATCAGTATCAAATAGAAAAAAAGCCTTTTCTATCTGAATTTTTCATTTTGAGCATTAGAAAATCTCAAAAGAACCTGGCACAAAAAAAGAAAGGTTTTTCCTTTTGGGATAAGTAGACAAAAGAATGTATATGTCCCTCCAGCAACATATATAGCCTTATCTTTAAATAAATCTAGTATAGAAGTTGATACTAGCCCAGGAAGAGTATTTTCTCCACCTGAAATTCCTGTATGAACTATAACTATATTCTTTTTCAGTAGGATTTAATTTTTTTAGAAATTTTTTTGTTAAGGCTTCATCTATCATAAAAGCCAGGATATCCAATAGGGATAAAAATTTGATATCTTCTATTTTTAGATAATTTTTCTTCTTCAAAGTTTTTTTAGTATAATAAAAACATTTTAAGAAGCCTTTTTTTTGTAGGTATTCTAACCAGGATTCTTCTAAAAATCTTGAATTATCATGATTTCCTTCAATAGCTATCACTTCTTTTTTTTACATAGCTTCTCAATTCTTTAAATAAATTTTCAGTTTTAGAAAGTATGTCAGGACTTATTTCCTCTTTATCAAAAGATATCCCCAGCAATTATACAAACATCAGGATTTATTTCTTTTCACCTTAGCAATGAAAAGTTTTTCAAAAGCAGAAAAGAAAATCCTCATATCTTTTTTTACATATTCTCTATTTCCACTGACTTTTTTTACCTAGATGTAAATCTGAACAATGCACTATTTTCATTCTAGCCCCCAACAATAATTTTTTTAAATTCACAAATCCCACAAATATTATGATTATAGGGAATTTTTAGGAAATTTATTGTCCAAAAATATTCTGAGTTGTTTTTATTGATATTTTTTTAAAAATCTTCTTCCAATTCTTCATCTGTAATAAGTATTTCTTTTTTTAGGCTCATCTTCTTCTAAATAGTATAGATAAGTTTTGATGTCCTTTATCATATTTTTTTGAAGAAGCAACTTATACAATGATAACTGTTGTCTATAATTAGAAGAATACTCAAATTCATTGTATTTACCTGTTTTAAAAATCTATAATCTGTATTTCATTTTCATCTTCTAAAATTAAATCTATCTGCCCATATAGAATGTAGTCATTTTCAATTCTAAATTCTGAAGCTTCAACCTTTTTAATGTATTCAAAAGTTATCTTTTTCATCTTCAATATATTTTTTTACTATAGACATTATTCTTTCAAAAGTATCATCTAAATCTATATTTTTGAAATCTATAGATATTCTTTATTAAATTTTCTATATATTCATTATCTAAAAAAGGATTTTTTTTTCTGTAAAAACAATTTATTGATATGTTCTATAGCCTTGTGTGTAATTATTCCCTAAGTTAAAACATCTTTTTTTACTAAAAAGTTGAATATTCTTTTTCTCTCACTAAATAGTATTTCATAGGACAATGTCTATAAGGTGCTATATCAGTTGTATAAGATAAAATCTTTCTTTCATCTTTCTTAGTTACTTCATCTAAATTAACTTCATTAATATCAAATTGTAAAGCTATTAACTCCACGAATTGAGTAAAAAGAAAGGTTTAAAATTTTCAGATATTCCCATTTCATAAGAACTTAAAACTAATAAATTCTTTTGCTCTACTGAAAGCCACATAAAATTTTCTGTAGAAAATCAAATTTTTCTTTATCATTTTCAGAAAGTTTAGAACTTGAATTGATAAGTCTATCGATACTTGTTTGTCTTGATATGTCATCATCTTCATATCTATTAGGCTTTAGAATTCAATGAAAAATACTATAACAACAGGAAATTCTAGCCCTTTTTGATTGATGTATAGTTAAAAAAATGGGATACATTCATTTGGGATAATCTTCCTCAGAGAAAAATCTCATCAACTCTTGATTCTTTTTAAAAATATCAAGATAGCCTGTGAAAAAATATTTAACTACAGAAAAATCATCTTCAGCAGTTATTTTTCTATAATGTACATACTTTTTGGAAATTCTTTAAATATTTTACTAAGTATAGCTAAATTATGATTAGCTCTTGAATCAACAGGAGTTTTCTTCGTTTTAATACATTTTTTTATAGTAAGTGAAATTTAATAATTCATAAAAAAATTTCATTTAAAGAGTCGAAAACTTTTCTTCTGAAATATTTTTCAATTTTTCTTTTTATCCAAAGCTAAAAAAATTCACTATCTTTTTTTATTTCTAACCTTGCAAAAATCTATACATTCAGTTAAATATTCATCTATGCTATCTTCTGGAAAAATATTTTTTTGAAACAAGCTAAAAATTATTCCTAAAGTTAGTTTTATTTCATACATTTCAAAAAACTTTTGTTCTAGGAGAATAGACTTCTATATTTTCTTTCTTTTAAAGCAACTTCCAATTTCTTTTGCAGAGTTGTTTTTTTGAAATTTGCAAATAGGGACTGCAATTTGATTATAGTTTGTAATTTTATTATGTTGTTTTTAATTTTTTTATAAAAAAATTACAGTATTTTTAATATTTTCATCCATAGTTTTTTTCCTGAGATATGAAAAAAACATTTTTTTCCTAAAAATATCTGTATCTCTCATAGATACTATATTCTTATCAAATCTATTTCCTTGCCAATCTATAGATGAAATCCATTTATTATTAAACTCAACTATATCAGTTACTGAACGATAATTTTTCTTCTAAAAATTATAATTTTACATTCATCTTCATCAAAAATGTTTAGGGAAAATTTAAAAATATTTTTCAGAACTAGCTCCTCTAAACCTATATATAGATTGATCTTCATCTCCAACAACACAGATATTCTTTTCTAGCTTTTTGAAATTAGAAGTAATATTTTTCTCTGAATTTTATTACTATCTTGATATTCATCTACCATGATATATTCAAAGTCATGGTTTATTTTTTTCTAAAAAAATTCCTTTATTTTTTTTACAAGCATATTGAAAAAAATTCAACCTGTAAATATGAAAAAAATCAACAATATTAGCTTCATAAAGTTGTTTTTATATATAGTTTATAAGCTTCTTTTTATGAAGTTTATATAAACATCACTTGTTTGTATATTTTCAATATCTATAGCATTTTCATTTAAATCATTTATTTTATTCTTTAAAAAAAGAACTTCTAGCCCAATCTCCTTGATATTTTTCCAGTATTATTAGAAAGATTATCAAAAAAACTTTTTGATAATCTTCCAATTTTTATATTCTTTTTAATCTTGAGTAAATGAAAAAAATGTTGCTCATAGTCTCCACTCATAAGCTCGAAATTGTCAAAAAAATTAGAATAAAGTAATATTTCTCTTCAATAAGTCTTGTCCATATAGAATGCATAGTTCCTATATACATATCACTTATATCTATATTTTTGATTTGATTTTTCTAAGCTTTCATTTATTCTAAGTTCTAGTTCTCTAGCTGCTTTTATTTGTAAAAAGTAGTTATCATAATTTTTTTAGCTTCTACTTTTTTTCGTTTGATAAGTATATTAACAGTTCTTTCAACAAGAGTCTTTAGTTTTACCTGTTCCGGGTCCTGCTATTATTACAACAGGACCTTTAACAGTATTAACTGCTTCAAGTTGTCTTTCATTCAGTTCAGATTTTTTTTCATTTACTATTGACATATTAATCTCCTAAAAGTCTATCAGTTAGGCTGTCACCATCTTTTTCCTTATTAGTTTCAACTTGTCCAGATTGTCCAGAAGGAGCAGAAGGACTTACATTGTTTCCACCTGAATTTTTCTGATGAGCCTCCTTCAGAGCTACCACCTTCACCTGAAGCACTATCAATTATCAGTCCATCAGAAGATGAGTCTACATATACTCCACCACCTGCAGAAGCTTCTAAACCAAATAGCGAAGCGATACCATTCTTATATTTTGCTGCACTTTCAACTTGCAGTCTACCTTTTCTAATTACCATTTCTTTACTATTAGGTCCATCTAATAAACCAGTATAGATATCTATATTTTGTTTTACTAGGTCTCCAGTTTCTAAATAGTTTTCTAAGAATTCAAATTTACCTGGAGTGTATAATCCTTTATTTATAAGAGTTTGATAATATCTAGCCCACATAGGAGCAACTCCACTTCCTCCAGTCATATTTCCATACATAGGTTTATTATCATCTCTACCTATATAGCAAACAGTTACATATTCAGGAGTTATACCAACAAACCAAGCTGTTCTATGTTCACTTGTTGTTCCTGTTTTTCCACCTTGTTGTATAGGTCTACCTGATTTATCATAAACTCTTGCTTTTGTAGCAGTACCATTGCTTACAACAGATTTTTAACATAGCTGTTATTACACTTACATCAACACTATCAAAAGCTTTTTACTTTTTTTCAATATCTGCAACATAGATAAGAATATCTTGATTGTCTCTAATTTCTCTTATTATATTAGGTTTTACTATATATCCACCATTGACAAAAATTGAGAAGTTTGCTGCTGTATTTACTGGAGTACTGTCAACAGAACCTAAAGCAGTTGTCAAGTTTTGAACTTCAGAAGTCAATTTTAATTTATCAGTCATTTCTTCTTTAAAAGCATCAACAGTAACTGCATCCATTAATTTAACAGCTGGGATATTTAGTGATAAATTTAAAGAGTTTACTAAAGTAGAGTTAAATGTATATCTACCATCAAAGTTCTTAGGTGCCCATTTTCCATAAGCCACAAAGTCATTTACTACAACAGAATAAGGTTCGTATCCTTCTTCTAAGGCTTTTAGGTACACAAAAGGTTTAAATGATGATCCTAATTGTCTTCTAGCCATAGTAGCTCTATCAAAGTTTCAGCTTTAAAGTTTTTACCACCAACTATAGATATTATTCCTCCTGTAAATGGATCTAAAGTAACCATAGCTCCATTTATATCCTTATTTTTTTAAAAATATGGATAAGCATTGAAAAGTATCCCTTGCAACTTTTTGATAATCTAAAGTCAATAGTTGTATATTTTTTTAAACCAGAAGTATAGATTTGTTCATCATCATAAATCTCTGCCAAATAGTTTTTCAACTATTGTTGTAAGTTCAGGGTTATTATACGCTTTTTTTAGGTCTTCTATTATAGATGATAGAAGTATTTTTTTGGAACATTCTTTACATTTCTCTTCGTTTTTCAAGTTCAAATTTATATGCTAGAGCTTCTTCATATTCTTCTTTAGTTATTCTTCCATCTTCAAACATTTCTTTTTAAAATGATTTGTTGTCTATGAAGAGCATTTTCTAAACTTCTATTTGGGTCATATTTTGTAGGTCTATTTGGTATACCTGCAAGTAAAGCTGCTTCTGCAATATTTAAATCTTTAGGATCTTTTCTAAAAATATTGATCTGCTGCATTCTTTTATACCATAAGAACCTGAACCAAAGTATATTTCATTAAGATATCTTTCTAAAATTTCATCTTTAGTATAAGTTCTTTCAATTTGATAAGTTAAAATAGCTTCTTTTTACTTTTTCTTGAAAATGTTCTTTCAGGAGTTAAGAAGGCATTTTTCGCTAATTGTTGTGTAATAGAACTTCCACCTTGAGTAGCTTTTACCTTTTAAAAAAAGTTAGTTAGTACAGCTCTTATTATTCCTTTAAAATGTAAACCATGGTGAGAGTAAAACTTTTTATCCTCAATAGCTATAAAAAGCTTCTTTTACATAAGGAGAAACATCTTCTAATTTTACAGCATCTCTTGAGTCAACTTCTAAAACATCTACAACATTATTGTTTTTTTATCGTAGATAGTAGTAGCCATCTGAGGTTTATAGTCTTCAACCATACTTTGAATATTAGGTAATTCAAGTCTGTATTTTTACAATTATTGCAAAAACTCCTAAAAGCTCCCACAACAAATAAAACTGCTATAAGTTTCAATAAAATAACAAGTAATTTTTTTCATTATTTAATTATCCCCTTTTTTTATTTCTTTGTCTAAGTTGTCCACAAGCACCATCTATATCACTACCTTTTTTTCTTGTCTTAAAGTTACATTTACCTTTCTAACATTTTTTTAAGATAGTTATAGAATCTATCAATTTTTCTTCATAGAAGGTCTTTTTATGTTCCACTCCTTCAACTTCATTATATGGTATTAAATTTACCACATGATCAAATTGATGTATAAAAATCTGCCAAAAGCATTGGCATCAACTTCTGAAATATTGAAAATTATCTATTAAAAATATATTCAAAAGTAATTCTTCTTTTAGTTTGTTTTTGATATTCAACTAAAACAGCTGATAAGTCTTCCAGTGGGAAGTTCTTATTTATTGGAATTATTTGATCTCTTTTTCTCATTTATAGCACTGTGTAGAGAAACAGCTAATTCTATAGGGATTTTTTTCCAATAAAAATCTTTTCAATTCCACTTACAATTCCAGAAGTTGAAATTGTTATTTTTTTCTTTTTGAAATATTGATTCCATTTTCATTTGAGATTATAGATAAAGCTGTAGATAGATTATCTATATTTAAAAGAGGTTCACCCATACCCATAAATACTAAAGTTATTTAGGCTTTCATCTTTTTTTCTAAGTCTTCTTTCAACAGTGTAAACTTGGTTTAAAAATTTCACTTACTGAAAGATTTCTCATATATCCACCTTGTCCTGTTGCACAGAAACTACATTTTACAGGGCAACCAACTTGAGATGATACACAAAGAGTGTTTCTTATTTCTTTATTTTTTTAGAATCTCTATGTCTTAAAAAGAACAGTTTCTATAGTTCCCTTTATCTTCAAGTTCAAACAAGAATTTTTCAGTCTTATCTAACTTTTGAAACTTGATGCTTCAAAAAGATTGAAAAAAATGGTATATAGGCATTTTCTTTTAAGATTTCTCTATCTTTTTAAAGATAAGATTTGTCATATCATCAAAAATTTCTGATAATCTTCTTATGTAGCCAAATAAAGACTTCTTTTTCCATAGAATTTTTTTAGTCCTAAAGACACTAAAAAAATTCTGTTAACTCCTCTTGAGTTAAATTTAAAAATATTTACTTTTTTTCATTATTCATTATTACTATCAATTCCTTTTTTTTATTATTTCTATAAGTTCATTTCTATTATATGCTTTATCAAGTTTTATATTTCCTTTGTTTTTACCTCCTCCACCTTTGATATTAGGAAAAATTCTTAACAATATTTATGATGATTTCCTTACAGTCATAAATATTAGACATTAAAGTATAACTTGTGTTATATCCAATTAATAATAGAAATTTATCTAAATTTATAAATTTAGGTAAAGATTCCTACTAAATTTTCATCTTCATTGTATATTAAAAATTTTTAAAAATCTTTATAATCAATAAAAGGTATTTTTCAAAATCTTTTGCCATAAGTTCTGCATATCTCATTCCTAAAGATTTTAATTCAGCTGTCACACTAGCCTTTTTCTTTTTAAAAGATTTGTCTAGCATTTCTAAGATTTCATCATCTTTACAAGAAAAAAAGTATTAGTTAATTTTTTTATAATATCATGTTTTTTTATTGTAGTCATTCTTAGCTCTATCTCCTGCTAGAAAAATAGAATCTAGTATAATTTCCTTTTATATTTTTCATGATTTATAATTTTAAAGATTTCTATTTCTGAAGTTCTTGAAACATGAAAACCTGCACAAGCACAGATATCAACATCTCCAATTTTTTTATAAATCTTACATCACCTTTTATTTTTTTCTTTTTATAGCCTTTTCTAAGATTTTCAAATTTATGAGCCTCTTCATTTGTATAGATTTCTTCTTCAACTAATATATCTGCCTTTTATATCTTTATTTACTAGTTCTTCTAACTTTTCTATAACTTCTTTTTGAAATATCTTTTTGATCTAAATCTACAGTTGTATATTCTTCAGCCATTCTAAAACCTACAGTATTTAATCCAAAATTATTATAGGCTTCAGCAGAAAAAAATATGTTGTGCTGTATGTTGCTGTCTTATATCTTCCTGTCTTTTTTTCATCAATAGAATATGTGTATTCACCATCTTCTAAATTTTCTATCTAAGATAACAATATTTTCTTTTTACTTCAACAATGTTAGCCTCAGCTATTGTTCCTCTATCTCCAAGTTGTCCACCTTTACCATCAACATAGAAAGGAGAATTTAATACTTCATAAGTCATATCAGAAATTTTTTTAAATTAATTTTTTTATTTTTCCATCAAAAATCCACCTACTTTTTTTAGAAAAATATTTATTCTCTATATTTTATCATTAATTTAAAAAAATAAAAAAACTAGAAATTAAAAAAATAAATAAAAAAAGAGACTACTAGAAATTAAAATTTTAAATCTAAAAGTTAAAAAAATAAGTGAGTTACGAATCTAGATTTTTAGATAAAATAAATCATAATAGAATGAGTCCCGAGTAAAATCAGAGTGTTTGAGCGCTAGCGAGTTTCCTGTTATACAGCGAATTCTTGAAATTTTTTTATCGTTAAGAAAATCTACTCAGTAACGAACTATTTTTACTTTTTGATCAATTGTTTGTAATAGTCCCCTATAAAATTTTAAATTAATTTATATTTTTTTATTTTTGCACCTAGTGCAGCCATAGTAATATAGTTATATGGTTTATTGAAGTGAGGTAAGAATAGAATATCTAATAATTTAAATCTATCTATAGTTACTCCTTCTTGTATAGCTAATGAGAATACATGCATAGCCATAGAAATATCATATTTAGATGCCATTTGAGCTCCAATTATTTTTTTCTATTATCTTTTCTATACACAATTCTGATATATACTTCTTCATTATTGTGTTCCATGAATTCAGGTTTTTTTGTAAATCATGGAAAGTTGTTTCTAAAACTTCAATTCCTAATTTTTTTCAGCTTTTTCAAAAAGTAAGTCCTGTAGAAACCATATTTAATCCAAAGATTGAAATTCCGTTAGAACCTTGTACTCCTATGCTTTCTAAGTTTGTTCCACAAACATTGTGAGCAGCAACTATTCCTGATCTAACTGCATTTGTTGCAAGAGCGATATAGTTTGTACCACCAATAGAGTTGTCATAAACTGTTGCACAATCTCCTATAGCATAAACATCATCTAAACTTGTTTTTTTGAGTTCTATCAACTACATAAGCACCATTTCTAAATAATTCTAATTTATCTTTTCCTAAGTCTGTGTTAGGGTCTAAATCCAGCACATAGAACTACCATATCAGCTGGGAATTCACCTTTATTAGTGATTATTTTTTTCAACTTTTTCCATTTCCTTGAATTTCTTTTTACTAATTGTCCATATTCAAGTTTAATTCCATGCCCTTCTAATTGAGCATCCATTTTTTTCTCTAAATAATTTATCATAGTAAGTAGATAGACAACCATCAGCTGCATCAACTAAGTATACTTCTTTTTCCCCAACGTTTGAAAAGCTTCTGCAAGTTCAACTCCGATATATCCTGCTCCAACAACAGCAACTTTTTCTATTGATTTATTTACATTTAATTTATCAATAACTTCTTGTGCATTTTGGAATAATTTTACATATTGAACATTTTCTAATTCTTTTTCCAACGATTGGTAAGTCTATTGGTAAAGAACCTGTAGATAAAAACTAGTTTATCATAGCTTTCTTCATACTTTTTTTACCATCTTTTTCCAGTAGCATACACAATTTTTTTATCGAAATCGATATTTGTAACACCTGTTTCCATATGGATTTTAGCACCTTTTTGCTTCTAATTTTTTTCTTTTGAAGAATAAAATAATCCATCTGAACCTGCTATTTGTCCACCTATCCAAAGAGCCATTCCACATCCTAGGAAACTAATATTTGAGTTACTATCAAATACAACAACTTCATTTCCTTTATAGTTGTCTAACATTGTGTTAATACAAGCCGTTCCAGCATGGTTTGCACCTACTACTACAATTTTCATTTACTATCTACCCCTTTTTTTATTTTTTTAGTATATCTAACTAGTATAATTTTGTTAAAAAAATCATTCAATACATATAATACAACTTTTTCAAAAAAATAAAAGGGAAAAATTTTTATTTTTTTATAAAATAAAATTGATAAAAATTTATAATTCTTTTTTTATGTAAAATTACTTTTTAAGATTTTCTTTTGAATAAAAATCTCATTATCAAAAACTTTCAAATAAAGACAATACTTAAAAACTAAAAAGAAATTCTAATTTTCTTCCATAAATCTTCTAGGCAATAAAAACACTTATCTTTTTGATAAGAGTTTTTAAAACAAAACTTTATTTTTTTATTAAATAATTGATTTTTAATATACTAATACTACTTATAATTAATATAACTAAAGTAACTAAATACAAAGGAATAGCTATTATAAGCAAAGATAAAAGCAATAATAACTAATGTATATTTAAATAATTTTTTTAATTTTATTATTTTTTTAGAAGTAATCATAGTATTTCTATGTTTTTCTATTAAAGTAGCTATTTCATCAGTATTTTTTTATTTAATATTACATTTACTTGATTTTTTTATTAATAGTTTCCAACATATTATCACCTCTTGGTGCTATTCTATAATAAATCTTCTTAAAAAGCAATCACTTATTTATATATGTTTGTCTTTTGAATTTTTTTCCTGTATCAGTTATCTATTCAAAAAAATTCTATTTTAAACCCAATATACTAATACTTTAAGTTTTTGCCATTCCACCAACTACTTCATCTGTTTCAAAATTTAAATTCAATATGATAATACTTAAAGTATTCTTGTATGAAGAAATAAGAACAGTACAGCAAAAATTTAAATTCCAATATGCTAATACTTTAAGAAAAGGCTGTTAGATTTTTATATTTTTAAGTTCTCATTTAAATTCCAATATGATAATACTTTAAGTCAACATCTACAACAACAGTAGATAAAGTAGATAAAGATTTAAATTCCAATATGATAATACTTTAAAGTCTATTTTAATATAGCATTTAGTGGAGCTAAAAAACATTTAAATTCCAATATGATAATACTTTAAAGTCTCCCATTTTTATTCATCAAATTATATCTATTTAAATTCCAATATGATAATACTTTAAGATTCAAAATCTGCAAATACTAATGATGATGCTAGTATATTTAAATTCCAATATGATAATACTTTAAAGTCAAAAATGAAACCATACATAACAAAATTTGTGAATTTATTTAAATTCCAATATGATAATACTTTAAGGAAAACAAAAAACAAGGAAATAGACCTATTGTCAATATTTAAATTCCAATATGATAATACTTTAAGTGAAAAAGTTAAAAAATTGATGAACCTAACACTTTTACAAATTTAAATTCCAATATGATAATACTTTAAGTTGCACTACAAGCTATAAAAAGCAAAGGATACTATGCAATTTAAATTCCAATATGATAATACTTTAAGATATAGTTAGTAATGGTATTTTATTTGTTTTAAAAATTTAAATTCAATGTGATAATACTTTAAGTTATTGATGGAAATAGAAAAATATTAATGCCATTATTTAAATTCCAATATGATAATACTTTTAAGAATGGTAAATAACTTATGATAAAAAGCACTCATTAACATTTAAATTCCAATATGATAATACTTTAAGGATAAGTGGCTAAGTGTTAATAGTAGCAACTTCACATTTAAATTCAATATGATAATACTTTAAGATATAGAAAAGAGCAAGAAGAAATTGCAGACCTAAATTTAAATTCCAATATGATAATACTTTAAGAAAAATATTAATGACAACTAATTATGTAAGTACTACTATTTAAATTCCAATATGATAATACTTTAAGTAAAAAATTATAATAGAGATTTACAAGTATTTAAAAAAATTTAAATTCAATATGATAATACTTTAAGTTCCCAGCTAAGATTATAGACTCGCACAGAATAATTTTATTTAAATTCCAATATGATAATACTTTTAAGGAATGAGTTTTTCGACCTTTTTATGTTACTTTATAATTTAAATTCCAATATGATAATACTTTAAGTAAAAAAATTTTATGGAGGTAAAAATGTTAAATACATTTAAATTCCAATATGATAATACTTTAAGTTTTATATGGAGTGGTTTTTAACTATTATTTAAAAAAATTTAAATTCCAATATGATAATACTTTAAGAAGAAAAGGGAACAATTACAAATTATAGACAATTTCAATTTAAATTCCAATATGATAATACTTTAAGTGAAACCTATAGAAAAAGCAGAAATAGCTGTGTTAACATTTAAATTCCAATATGATAATACTTTAAGGGGAATATTTACAGAATTAAAAAGATTAAGAGACAAATTTAAATTCCAATATGATAATACTTTTAAGTTATTTTGTTAGTTTCTTGTGTTTCAGTGTAACTAACATTTAAATTCAATATGATAATACTTTAAGTAATGTTAGTATTTTCATCATCGCCAACAACTAATATATTTAAATTCAATATGATAATACTTTAAGTTCTTTATTTCTTCCTAGCCTATCAATATTTTTGTATTATTTAAATTCCAATATGATAATACTTTTAAGAGAAATTAGAGTATTACTTGGCTCAACTCAAAAATTTAAATTCCAATATGATAATACTTTAAGTCTTTTCCCCTTCCATAAATTCCTTTTTATTAGATTTAAATTCCAATATGATAATACTTTTAAGTTTAACATATTCATACTTTCTTTTCTATAATATTTTTATTTAAATTCCAATATGATAATACTTTAAGAGAAAAAGTATGTTGACTTTTTTTGACTCTTTAAAAAAATTTAAATTCAATATGATAATACTTTTAAGTAACTTCTTTTGTTCTATCACTTACAAAAACGTACAAATTTAAATTCCAATATGATAATACTTTAAGTTCCTATTTTTCTTGCATAAAAATTCTTTATAACTATTTAAATTCCAATATGATAATACTTTAAGTTAGAAAAAAATGATATTAAAAGGGTTACTTTTAGTATTTAAATTCCAATATGATAATACTTTAAGTACTAATAAATCTCTTAATTCTTGTTCACTTATTCTAGTATTTAAATTCCAATATGATAATACTTTTAAGGAAGAATTTTCAAAAACATTACCTATCATAATATTTAAATTCAATATGATAATACTTTAAGTTTCAATTTTTATACTTTGTATTTCTTTTGATTTCTTATTTAAATTCCAATATGATAATACTTTAAGCTTTTTGTTTTAGATATAGCTTTAAAGTTAGAAAAAAGCATTTAAATTCCAATATGATAATACTTTTAAGAATATATAATAAGATGAAGCTATATAGCATTGAAATATTTAAATTCAATATGATAATACTTTAAGTATTGCGTTTTCAACATATTCAATTACTTCTTGTGGATTTAAATTCCAATATGATAATACTTTAAGTTTTTGTTTCTAACTTCTTTTTAAAAGTTGAAAATCAAAATTTAAATTCCAATATGATAATACTTTTAAGTCAAGTTCTAAATCTACAATTTCATTATCTTCATTTAAATTTAAATTCCAATATGATAATACTTTTAAGTTAAAATCTAACAAATTATCTTTAAGTTTATTATTTAAATTCCAATATGATAATACTTTAAGATTTTGCTGAATCTAAGAAAATAATTGAGATTTCATCATTTAAATTCCAATATGATAATACTTTTAAGAATGGAAGCTAACAAAAGATATTTAGAGAATAACAAGGATTTAAATTCCAATATGATAATACTTTAAGTTTGGTAGGAGTTCCTGTTGCTAGTGGCTTTAAAACATTTAAATTCCAATATGATAATACTTTAAGTAAAAATTAAAGGAGGTCATTAAAATGACAAAATTAATTTAAATTCAATATGATAATACTTTAAGAAAAATGCTATAAGAGAGGAAGTCAAAATATTGCATTTAAATTCCAATATGATAATACTTTAAGAATTTTGTAATTGGGAACACTATAAAAGCATTTTTATTTAAATTCCAATATGATAATACTTTAAGTAAAAGTAAAAAGGGGTTGAACTATGCAAGAAAATTTAAATTCCAATATGATAATACTTTAAGTTTATAAAAAGAATGACAAATAAATGCACTTACTTAAAATTTAAATTCCAATATGATAATACTTTAAAGGGATACATATAAAAGAAATATCTGAAAAAATCTATTTTAATTTAAATTCCAATATGATAATACTTTAAGATGATTGTACAATGGTTCTTAAATAAATGGGATTAGGATTTAAATTCCAATATGATAATACTTTAAGATAAAGAAACAGAAGAAGTTTTAAAAATCCAAAAGAAATTTAAATTCCAATATGATAATACTTTAAGTTATAGTACTTTAATAAATTATAAAATTCTTTTCAGAAATTTAAATTCCAATATGATAATACTTTAAGAGTGGACAAATAGAGCAAGACGCTTCGACTATCTTATTTAAATTCCAATATGATAATACTTTAAGTTTATAGAATTGACAATATTTTATATAAATCATCAATTTAAATTCCAATATGATAATACTTTAAGTTCTTTTTAAAAAATTCTTGCTATACTCTGTATCCTCATTTTAAATTCAATATGATAATACTTTTAAGGTAAAAGCAATTTTATCTTATGGAAAAAAACTATTTAAATTCCAATATGATAATACTTTAAGCAATTTCTTTTTCTTGATTTTGTATACTTTCTCTTATATTTAAATTCAATATGATAATACTTTAAGTCTATTATTTTTAAAAAGGAAATTCATCAGAATTCATTTAAATTCCAATATGATAATACTTTAAGAAAAAGAATGTAGCTGTTGAGATGATTTTTGCAATTATTTAAATTCCAATATGATAATACTTTAAGTAAAGATACAAAAACAATATGATAATAACTTAACTTAATTTAAATTCCAATATGATAATACTTTAAGTTTCTCTGCACAAGAAATTTACTTTGCTAAGTCAGCATTTAAATTCCAATATGATAATACTTTAAGTCCATTGACATGGGCTTATGGAAATAACAAAGAGCATTTTAAATTCCAATATGATAATACTTTTAAGAAAAAAAGGAAGAATGGAAGAAAAAAATGGCAACATTATACATTTAAATTCCAATATGATAATACTTTAAGAAAGTTACTAACAAAAGATTTTAATTTTATAAATTCATTTAAATTCCAATATGATAATACTTTAAGTTCATAAATGTGTACTTCCTCTAAAAATTCTCTCTCATTTAAATTCCAATATGATAATACTTTAAGAAAAAAATATAGCCGAAAAAGAAAAAGATTGATATAACAGATTTAAATTCCAATATGATAATACTTTAAGTTCAATAGTTTCTTTAGCTTTTTTTCTTTTCTTCTAAATTTAAATTCAATATGATAATACTTTAAGTTTTCAAAGAATTGGTAAATATCATTTCTGTTTTCAAAAATTTAAATTCCAATATGATAATACTTTAAGATAGATAGCTAAAGTCAATGTTAAAAAGTTTTAAAAATTTAAATTCCAATATGATAATACTTTAAGTTAGTAACAACAAAGTAATAGAGTAACAGAAGAATTATTTAAATTCCAATATGATAATACTTTAAGTAGAATACAATTTTTTTGATTGATAATACAAAAATACTAATTTAAATTCAATATGATAATACTTTAAGAAAATTTTTCCAGAAAAATCAACAATAGTATTAGTATTTAAATTCCAATATGATAATACTTTTAAGTTAAAAACATAAAGTTTATCTGAATATGAAATACAATCATTTAAATTCAATATGATAATACTTTAAGTAAGTTTTGTTATTCAGATAAGAGAACATTTAAACAATTTAAATTCCAATATGATAATACTTTAAGGAAAATGCTGTTAATGGACTAAAAACAGCTAAAAATTTAAATTCAATATGATAATACTTTAAGTATGGATGTACTAGATGAAACCGTAGGTGCTATGAATATTTAAATTCAATATGATAATACTTTTAAGGAAATTGAAGTTATGGAAAGATTTGAAGATGTTTTTACATTTAAATTCAATATGATAATACTTTAAGAATAGTAAGAAAGGGCTTATAAAAAGTTGAATTGATTTAAATTCCAATATGATAATACTTTAAGTATTTAAGATCAAGTTTCACTTTTTCTGTAGTTGCATTTAAATTCCAATATGATAATACTTTAAGTTAAAAATAATGTCAATTATTTCATTAAACTTAGGAATATTTAAATTCAATATGATAATACTTTAAGTCTTAAACTACATATATTTTTAGCTCTTATAATTTATTTAAATTCCAATATGATAATACTTTAAGTATCTTGATATATATGAAATAACTTTCCAAAAATATTTAAATTCCAATATGATAATACTTTAAGTATGGTATCAGTTTTAGTATCATAAGTTATAAAAAAATTTAAATTCAATATGATAATACTTTAAGTATTCTTTAGCCAAAATATCTGAGCTCCCACATCCCCATTTAAATTCCAATATGATAATACTTTTAAGTCAGCTACTGTTCCTCTAATTACACCACCACAAAAATTTAAATTCAATATGATAATACTTTAAGAAAAAGAATAGAATTTATTAAGAAAGAAGAAGAAAAAAATTTAAATTCAATATGATAATACTTTAAGTATGAAAAAGTCAAAAGATAGACCCTGAAACTCGATTTAAATTCAATATGATAATACTTTAAGTGTACTATACACTATATATTTAAACAAATTTTTATTTAAATTCCAATATGATAATACTTTAAGTGTAAAGGCATATTAAAAAGAAGATAAAGACTTAAAAATTTAAATTCCAATATGATAATACTTTAAGTAAAAGATTGCATTCAAAACACAATATCACATACTTTATTTAAATTCAATATGATAATACTTTAAGAAATTTCTTAGTTAACTTAGTTAGTGAAGTAATAACATTTAAATTCCAATATGATAATACTTTTAAGAAAGGAGCTGGTAAATGATTAAGAATATTTATATTGAATTTAAATTCCAATATGATAATACTTTAAGATAAAAAATATTGTATTTGCAAGTATTCTTAATGATAATTTAAATTCAATATGATAATACTTTAAGTCTTTTCAATGTCCTGTTTTTCCCATTCTCTTATAATAAATTTAAATTCCAATATGATAATACTTTAAGTCAGAAAATTTGGCTGGTATTAAAAATTTTAGTTGCATTTAAATTCCAATATGATAATACTTTAAGAAAAAAAGTTATATAAAAATATTTTTAGGGGTTGTGATTAATTTTAAAATTCCAATATGATAATACTTTAAGAAAACATAGAATCTTACTTAAATGAAGAAATTACATTTTAAATTCCAATATGATAATACTTTAAGTCTAGTTGCAATTGACTTTAATACTCTTCTAAATCCTTATTTAAATTCCAATATGATAATACTTTAAGTTAACATCCTTTTTATTTTTAGGATATCTATTTGCTCCATTTAAATTCCAATATGATAATACTTTAAGTTAACATCCTTTTTTATTTTTTTAGGATATCTATTTGCTCCATTTAAATTCCAATATGATAATACTTTAGAAAAATTGATATAGATATTATATAAAATTTATAGTCATTTAAATTCCAATATGATAATACTTTAAGCTTGTGTTCCAGGTTACATTTCCTTTTTTTAAAAAAGATTATTTAAATTCCAATATGATAATACTTTAAGTGAAATCTTAAAGAGAGAAGATAAAGCATTAGTACTTATTTAAATTCCAATATGATAATACTTTTAAGTGCAAAGCTTTTAGCTTTTACTCCTATACAAGTTTTATTTAAATTCCAATATGATAATACTTTAAGCAAAAAAAGCCCAGAATAGAGTTTTTCCAAGTCATTTCATTTAAATTCCAATATGATAATACTTTAAGTACCGATATTACTAAGAAATATACAGATTTCTTCAATTTAAATTCCAATATGATAATACTTTTAAGTTCTTTAGATAATCTTTTTAAATTTTTCTTTATCTTCATATTTAAATTCCAATATGATAATACTTTAAGTCCCATCATTAAATATTATGTCTTTAAAAATCAACCATTTAAATTCCAATATGATAATACTTTAAGTATACTAAACAAGCAAAAATGTCAATCGCAAAAAATTTAAATTCCAATATGATAATACTTTAAGCTTGTTAAAGTGAAAAAAACTTGAATGTTGGAAGATTAATTTAAATTCAATATGATAATACTTTAAGTCCCTCATAAATAAAAACCAGTCCTTTTTATTCCATTTAAATTCAATATGATAATACTTTAAGAGAAATCAATTTATAAAAACAAAAAGACTTCATCTTCGATTTAAATTCCAATATGATAATACTTTAAGGAAAGAAGTAAAAAGCAGTAGAAGAAGTTAAAGAAAATTTAAATTCCAATATGATAATACTTTAAGGCAATAAGAGAAAAAAATTTTTGAAGATGATGTAAGAAATTTAAATTCCAATATGATAATACTTTAAGTCACTAATTTAGAGAAAGTGAAGTTTTCAAAAATTTAAATTCCAATATGATAATACTTTAAGTTTTTAAAAATAGGTGTAAAGTATTTGTTGCTGAAAAATTTAAATTCAATATGATAATACTTTTAAGTAATCAAATAAATGAATTGGCTGGTGAAAGTCTTGTATTTAAATTCCAATATGATAATACTTTAAGTTGAGTTATTTTAGATTGAATTTCAGAAGCTAACAACATTTAAATTCCAATATGATAATACTTTTAAGCTTAAACAAAAACTAGAAAAGAAAAAAAGATGAATTAATTTAAATTCCAATATGATAATACTTTTTAAGAATCTGTACTATTATATTGATATATAAAGAAAAAAATATTTAAATTCAATATGATAATACTTTAAGGGAATAGATAGAGCTACATATTTCAGGAATAGAAGTATTTAAATTCAATATGATAATACTTTAAGTATAAACAAGTCTCTAAACATATATTTATTTTTTTCCAATTTAAATTCCAATATGATAATACTTTTTAAGTCTGCAAACAAGACACCCATTTTATGCACTAGCTCATTTAAATTCCAATATGATAATACTTTAAGTAAATAAATAAGGAGTGAATAAAAATATGTTAAATTTATTTAAATTCCAATATGATAATACTTTAAGCTATCGCACTTTAGTATATAAGTTTTAACTTAGTAAATTTAAATTCCAATATGATAATACTTTAAGAGATATACCAAGCGAAGTAGTTAAGTTAACAGAGAAATTTAAATTCCAATATGATAATACTTTAAGTATGTAGCGATAGAAATGATACTACAGATATTTAAATTCCAATATGATAATACTTTAAGTAGAAGATAAAAAGAAAAATGGCTGAAGTTTTTAAAAGATTTAAATTCCAATATGATAATACTTTTTAAGCTGATTGAATATGTTTTTAAAATGCAATGTAAGAAAAATATTTAAATTCCAATATGATAATACTTTAAGTTCAACCAACTGATGAAATGGCTAGAAGTTTCTCAAATTTAAATTCCAATATGATAATACTTTTAAGGACATTGATGCTATAAAAGTTTTTAAAAGTTAAGTAATTTAAATTCCAATATGATAATACTTTAAAGTAAACTTAAAACTTTTTTTACTATGCCTCTTTTCAAAGTATTTAAATTCAATATGATAATACTTTAAGGAAAAAGCCTACAATTCTATGAAGAAGAATGAAAAATTTAAATTCCAATATGATAATACTTTTAAGTAAAACTCTCTATTTTTTTAGTAGCTTTCTTTGGCTTAATTTAAATTCCAATATGATAATACTTTTAAGGATTTCATCTTAATTGATAGTACTCAGCTATTGAGTATTTAAATTCCAATATGATAATACTTTAAGCCGAGACTATAAATCTCATTCTAATATAATACTTTTTTTGTTATCTTTTTGTCAATATGAGCTTTTTATTAAAAAAATAAAAAGTTTAATATTTCAATAATTAAAAATACTTAAAAATCTTTTTAAAAATAAATATTTTTTTATAATATTTGTCGAAGTGCTGAGAATTTTTACATTATCTCAGGTAGAACAATAAAAAGATTATAAAAAAATTATCTGTTTTATCTTCTTGTAATCCTAACATTTCTTTTTCCATCCATCTTTCATTTCTTGATTTAAAAAAATTATAAAAAGAATCTAAATCATTTCTAATATATTTTGAAACTTCATATTTTAATCTTTGAATATCTACTTCAGACAATTCTCCTTCAAAAAAACAGATTTTTGAATGTGATGAAGATATCTTTTTACAAATACCAAAGACTTTTTCTCCAATTACGATTACCTTTTTTTCATCCAATGATATATCATATACTGCAACAACATACATTTTATCACCACCACATTTGAAAAAGCTTGATATTTCTTTTCACCTAATAAATGTTTAATAAGTTTATAGCATTCAAGTCTTACTAAATATTGGTAAGATATCTTTCTATTTAAATCTTTGTGAGTTATTACTTGTTTTAATCTATCTTCAAACTCCTGGACAATGAGTTTAGAAGAGTCTTCTTTTTAATCTTAAATAATTAAAATCTTTTACAAAAACTTTTTTTCTGTAATTTGATTTTTTTATTCAATAATGAAAAATATTAATCTATCCACTATCAATGGTTTAAATACTTCTGAAATATCAAGTGAAAGAAAAATCTTCTTGTACTAGGTTGATGTAAATAGCTTACAGTTGGGTTTAATTGCGTCTTATAAATTTCTCCTAATACTCTTGTATAAAAAGTGTATTTATAAATGATATCAAAGAGTTAATCATATTATCAGGTGGATTTTTAACTCTTTTTTTCAAAAATCTATTTCTTGATTTACAATAATATTCCAAGCTTCATAATAAATTTTTTTCTAATATTTCCTTCATATCCCATTAATTCTTCAACATTAGTTACTTCATTAAGTTGTCGTCTAAGTTCTTCTATTTGTTCCATATAGAATTTGAGATCTTTTCCTCTTCCATTGTAATACCTTAAATTACGATAAATATTAAATGAAGCTCCTTCTATAAATTCTCTAGCTATTTCTATTCTTTTTTTGAGGATTGGTATAATGTTCCACTTGTTTAACTAAAAGTTGTCCTGAAACATTCATTTCCCTTGGATAAAAAAACTTCCTGTATAAAAAGTATAGTAGTTAAAAAAATGAATAGGAATTCCAAATTGAGATATGTAGTTAATAAATTTAGTATTAAAATTCATTTCAGACATAACATAAAAATCATCAATCATTTCAATAGGAATATCTCTTTTTCATCTTTGTTCATTGATAAATGTTATGGTATTATCTTTTTCTTTTTAATGTTCCATTGGTATAAAAGAAAAATAACTTCTTTTCATATTTGTCCCCTCCTATACAAAGCATAAATCAAAAATAAGCACATTTTTTTACAAATATTCTTTTTCTCTAATGTAGGGAGGGCTTTCTTTTCTCAAAATTTCTTTTTATTCCTATTATTATATTTTCTAAGTTTTTCTCTATCACTATCAGTTAAATTAACTTCAACTGTTTGTTTTAATAAGGGATAGTCTAAAAATACCTTTCAATCCAACTAATCCCTTTTTTTCTAAATAATACAAATAATATTGAACTTGTAATATTGAAGCTGGTTCTATTGAATTACTTTTTTTAATTTCATGTAATATTTTTTTTGAACGAATAAAATCAATATTTATAACTCCATCTATATTAATTTTTTTCTCATCTCTAGTATAAGAATTTTTCTTCTAATAGTTTTCCTAAAATGACATTTGAGTTATTCTCCTCAAGTTGAATATCATTGGTAAAATACCAGAGTTTTCTTTTACATACTTCATAATAATAAACCATCAATCCAGTTATATCCTTATCCATAATATCTATCTCCCCATAGTTTAATTGATAAAGTTTTAGTTTATATTCATTAAATAAATTCGTATATTGGAAGTCCATCTTTGAAATCTTTTTGCACGAAAACCTAGTTCTTTATTATAGTCAGCTTCCATAATTGTTATTTTTTTCAAATTTATTTATAGATTCTGACTTATATTTATTTGCATCAGCTTTTCCTTTTTAAAAATTTCTCCTATATATTTACTTAATTGATAATATTGAATTGAAAGAGTTTTCTTTAGAAGATCAGTTTTAGCATTCTGTCTTTCTTCTAAACTGAGATTTTGTATCTTTTAATTTTTATAAATTCTTTTATATTTTCTTCATTTTTCCTCATAAATATTGTATGGAATTACAGTAACACTTTGGATATCCCTAAGTTTTTAAATCATCTTGTGAATTTTTTTATCACTATTTAAAAACTCTTTGATATTTATCATAAGCTTTTTCAAATTCATTAACGAAAGGACTATCTTTTAAGTTTTCAAAACTTAAATTTTCTTCTATGAGTTTTATCTTTATCTCCTTCATTAATTTGTTTTAGAATAATTTTTTTAAATAATTCACTATAATCTTCAAAATTGTCTAATTCATTTTTTTAGATACAACTTTACAATAATTTTTCTAGTCCTTTTTTTAGAATTTTCATAGATATCTTTATCTATAAATCCATATCTTGAGTCCTTTTCTTTTTAAATATTTATCTTCAATTTTTTTAAATAGATAAAACAATTAGCTTCATCTATTGATTTTTTCCTTTACGATTACATCTTCCAAATCTTTGAAATAACGAATTTAAATCTTGTAATTCTGTAAATAAGTAGTCAAAAATCAATATCTAGTGAAGCTTCAACAAGTGAAGTTGATATCCAAATTACATCTTCATTGCATTCAGTTTTTTTCCAAAATTTAAAAATTTCTTGTTCTTTTGCTTTCTCTATCTTCACGAATAAAGTTTGAATGTAACAAATGTAATATCTTATTAATTTCTTCTTTATCTTCTCTTTTTGGATGTTAAAACAAGTTTTTCTTATCTAATTCTCTAAAATAATCTTCAAGTTCAATTTTCAACTTTGAATAAATTTCTTGTGCTTTTTTTATAGTGTTACAAATAACTAAAAATTTTTTTAGATGATTTCTTTTTATCTCTATTGTCTTTAAATTTCCATAAAAATTTCTTGTATTCCAATTTCATCATCAATAAGCACTAAATTATGTCTTATTTTTTTCATTGTTAGTAAATTTCTTTTTATAAAAATTTCGTTACTAACTATTTCATTTAGATTATCTAAATCTTTTTATTACATTTTTGATTATCTTTTCATCAAGTATTTATTTAAAAAAATACTCAATTATTGGTGGAAAAAGTAGCAGTTACAATAGCTATTTTACCTCCCATTTTTATAATTTTTAGTAATTCCAAAAAAATTACAGCAGCAAGTAGATTTGCATCATACATTTGCATTTCATCTAGAATTATTTTTGAATAAGAAAGAGTAGCTAGTTTTGACTCATAACCTTTATATTTTAGAATAAAGTTAAATATCTGATCTGGATGTACATATAGTTACAGGTAGAGATAAATGCTTTACCCTCTTTTATTGTATTCTAAGATATCCATTTCTTTTTCATCTTTGTCATCAATAACTAACTCTTTTTTTATTATTCAAATAATATTCAAGAGAATCTGAATGCAATAGACCTACTCTTTCTTCTTTATTTTTCTCCTTTTTATTATAACTTCATTAAATCTTTTGAACATTGCATTGATAGCAGTTCTAAGGGGAAGAACAAAAAAATATTTTATTATTTCCTCCCAAAGAAAAACCACCTTCAGTTTTACCCATTCCAGTATCCGCTATTGCAATTATATTTTTATCACTATTTTCTTTTACAGAATTTTTGCATATCATTCCAATTAGCAGATTTATCTTTTTCTTTAAATTCATTTAATAGCTCATTTAAAAGCAACTTCTAAAAATCATTAGGATACTCAATTTGATATCCACCACTAGCTGAATGATCACATTTCATAAGTAAACCTAATAATTTTAGATTTCTATCTGTATGTAAATTAGGAAGTTTTAAAGATGGAGATAGTTTTTAATAACTTTTATTCCTTTTTCTTCAAGTTTTGATAAAAGAGTTTTCTATTATCTTTTTAGTATTTTCATCAGCTCTTATACTATCATTATCTCCATTTCCAAATCTATGGTGATAAAAAAACAGCATAAGTTATTGACTCATAGTCATTTTTATCCTCATAATCTTTTTTTATCAATAAAAATAAATAGATAAGATATTATGTGCAACTTCTTTACTAACATCAAATTTTTTTATTTTCTTTTTACTCTTATTTGAAATTCAGAATTTATTTTTTTCCTATATCATGGAAATTCTATTGAATATTCTAATAGCTCTATTAGTTTTTTCATCACTAAGATATCCTAAATTAATTAACTTTTTTTCTTTTTGAATATGTAATTCTTCATTGTGTTGAGCCAATGTTTTTATCTGGTTTTGCATAGTAAATATTTTTAATGTCTTCATATATTTTTTTAATTTAGAGTTTATCTTATAGTTCTCCATCTTTTCTCCCTTATATAAAATTAACCAAAAATAGCTTCTCCATTATAAATATCAGCTTTTACATTTTCACTACTTTCTTCTGCTTGAATGCTTGTTGAATAAATTACTGGAACTTTTTAAATTCTCTTTTTCCTTTTTTTATTTCATAATTTTTTTATCTAAGTAATATTTTTGTTCCACCAGAGCCATGATCTCCATCAACAGTTTCTGTAAAAATCTTTTCTTCATAAAAATCTTTTGCATTTATATACATAGATAATTTATTTTCAATTACTTCTTCGACTTCTTGTAGTTCAACCATTTTTGCATTCAGTAACTTCAACAAAAGTCTTCACTTCTTCCTAAAGATTGTAGATTGAAAAATATTGTTTTCTATGTCTTTTAAAAGTTTCTTCATCAGATTTTATATGTAGTATTAGGAAAAATATCATTTAAAAATTTCATAGCTTTTTAAAAGAAGTAACAAGATTTTGAAAATGACTATAAGGTTTAGTGTAATTTTCATATTCAAAGTTTTTTTAAAACTCTTCTTTGTATTTTTTTCTTCTTCATGTTTAATTTTTCTTTTTCTTCCTCTGAAAGCTCTTTAAATACTTCTGATTTTTTTTATCTTCTTTTTTTCTTTTTTTATCAGCTATTTCTTTTTTTAAAAACTTTAAATTCTTCTAATTTCTTTTTTTATATTCACTATTTTTTTAGCTCTTCAATTTCTTTACTTTTTTTCTTTTTAAATTACAATATTCTTGTAATAGTTCTTCGTTATGAACTTGAATAGTGATTCTGTCTTTAAAAGCTATTTCCTTGACTTTTTTTAGCTGAAGCAACTTTTTACAAATGCTCCTGAGAATGCATTAGGATCTACTACTTTTTATTAAATTTCCTCTGTCATCTAAAAGCTGAGTTTAAAAAAACAATAATCGGTATAAACTTTTTCTTGATAGAGAAGTAAATTTACCCTGTATACTTATATCCATAGGATGATATTCTGTATACCCACATATATTATGTAATGCACCTATTATTGTTGACGGTATAGGTAAAGGATAAGTCATTTTTATTATCAATTGTTCCAGCTTTTCTGTAATTTGCTGAACTTTGTTTTAAGATAATTCTTAAAGGCTTCCATAATATGCCTCCTATGCTCCATAATAATTTTTTTACATCTTCAATTAAAGATTTAAAAAAATTCTCTCATAGATACTGGTTGTAATTCTTTTTACTATTTCAGCTTCATTTGTAAAAAATATCTCCTTTTAATAAAAGCACAGTTAAAGCCATCTTCTTTCTTTTCTTTTAGAGCTTCTCCTAAAACTAACGCTCCTTGTTCAACTCTAACTACATTTTCAAAAATAGTGAGTTTTTTTCTTAAAGATAAACCTCCAATAGCAAAAACAGGCTCAGCATTATCTAAGTTTCCTTTTTACTACTAAGCTTAAGTTTTCAATAGCCTCTAAAATAGATTTTACTCTTTCAAACTTTTTCTTTATTATCAGCTTCTTTATCAGGGAAATTAGGGATCTTTTCCCTACTTTTTTTCTAAATCTATTGTTAAAGCTGTATACTTTTAATGATTTTTCATATTCATATTGATAAGGCATTAAACCAACTTTACCTGCATCTTTTTGAACATTTAAATTATTAGCATTAGCAAAATTAGTTGCTAAATATAGGTTATTATGAAAAACGAGTTTCATTTATAAAACTTTCTGTTGAAATTGCATCTGTTAGATAGAAAGAACTATTTCTTACATAAGTACTTTCTTTTGTATTCATGTATCCACCTTCTAAAGCACGGCAATTAGTTGCATTTAAATTTTTCATCAACCTTTTTTTGAGTAGCACCATTAGCTTCAGTTTCTAGGTCTTCATACATTCCACTTTTGTACCATAATTGCATTTTTTTAAACTTTCACGACTACGGATAGCATATACATTTCTATCTCTATAAATCTTTTTGAACACTTGAAATATTTCCTAATCCTTCTGAATAATTTGATGTCATATTTGCTACGACTGTAATTGTTAATGCGTTCTTTTTCATTTTTCTCCTCCCTATTCTTTATCCTCATTTTTCTTTATACTTTCTAATCTACTTTTGATCTAATTCTAAAATAAAAATAGTGTATTATATCTTCGTTTTTGAGTTGGATTTTTCTATATAATCAAAAGAAAAAACTAAAATATACTCCTGAATATACTGATAATTGTGTTAGGACATCTAAAAATTCTTTTTATGATTTTTTTAGCAACAACAGAACTTAAAAAGTTTTTGTCTATATGATGCTAATTTATTTAAAGAATTGTCTTTTATAAATTTTTTTCATAACTTCACTTGACAAGCTTTTTATAGAATTCTTTTAAATTTTTATCCATTCCTTTTCCCCCATTTCTTATCATTTGATTTATTTTAATTAATTGTTCAATAGCATAGTTATATTTAAAAAAATTTTTCGATAGGTTTTCCTTAGATACATCTAGTTTTTATAAAAGTTTTCTCTATCTTTTAATAAATATACAATACTGTTTGTTAATAAACTTAGATTTAAAAATAGCTGAAAATACTTCGTCAAGAAGATTAAAAGTAATATTTATCAGTAATTTTTATTCTAATATCTAATCTTGAAAAAAATCTTCAACTGCTTTTTAATACTTCTATACTATCATTCCTCAAATACCAAGTTTCAAAATAATCTCTTTCTTTGTTTTTATAGATTATTTCCATTCCATATTTGATATAGTCACTTTTTCTTAAGATATTTAAGAAAAATTTTTTTCAAGGGTATAGAAGTTTGCAATTTCTTCTATTTCTTCATTTCTTTTCTCTTTAATTGCCTTTTTCTTGCTTAAATTTTTTTATTTCTTCAGTTTCTCTTTCCTTTTTCCTCAGAAAAAAATATTCTCTTAATTTATAATTCATATTTTCTAGTATTTCTAAATCTAAAGTTATCATTTAAAAAAATATAGTTTCAAAAGAATTTCCTGTGAAAAGCAAAAAGGAATGAAAATCAAAGATATCATCATCAAAATAATCAACACTAGTAGAAGTGAAATTATAGCCTGTTGTTTTTAGACTTTCCTATTAGGATCAAAATAATAACCTTTAAGTCTACAAGGGCTATTATCTCCTTTTTCTAAGAGTCTACTTGTTTGACAATAATTATCATATAAATCTTTTTATTTCTAAAAGTTTCTTTTATAATTAAATGTCTATTTTTCATTAAGTAATTTTTAATGCTTCTTCTTTTATTTGTTCCATCAAATTTTATTTTTGAAAAAAACTTTTTTTAAAAACTGTGTTTACAGACATATTTTTCTTTGATACTTTTTTTATAATTTCTGGTGTAAATTCTTTTTGTGTATTTTAATTGATTTTCTATTTTTTTATGTGCTAAAGTATCTTCTGGATAGAACACCTCAATAAAAATTTAAGTAACTTTCTTCAGTAATATCTTCCTTGTTGTATAATAAAAAGTTATCAGTGATTTCATCGATAGTCAAATTTTTATTTCATATTTTTTTCTAATTCTTTAAAAGTAATAAATCAATCCTGTAATAGCTGCTGAATATTTCCAATCAGAAGCAGATATTGCAGTATCAAAAGCCATATTCATTTTTATCAATATCATACTTCATCTTTAATCTCACCACCTAAATATTCTAAAAGTCCAAAACCTTGTGATAAAGCGACTACCCATACCTGTTCTGTAGATTTCTTCTAATAAAAATTTTTAGGAGCTTTTATTTTTAAATCTTCCAGTTGTTATAGGAAATTTTAAGTCAAAATGTTTAACAATTATTTTTCGACCTTGTAGTAATTTACAACTAAAATCTTTAAAAAAATTCTTCAGGATAGCCTAATCTTTTTAAATCTTTCTTTTCATAAGCCAGTTTAAAACCTCTTCAAATTTTTCATCACCAACTGAATAGCAGATATCTTTATTATTTTCTTTATTATGTTCTCTTACTACAATTCCTCCTCCTATTGTAGTTTGAAAAAAATAGCCTCCTCTCCACTAATATTTTTTTCTTCAACTATCCTAACATCCTTTAAAAATCATATGGGTATTCTTAGGTAAAGGAAAATTTTTATTTCTTTGAGATAGAAATACATTTACCAATAAGAAACCTATATTATTTTTCAGAACAAGATACTATGACCTTCATTTCAGGCTTTTTTTAAATAAATTTCTTCTCCAAGATATTTATCCAAAGGAAAAATTACAGAAAATGAATAATCCTTTTATTTGAGTTCCTGTAAAAAAATTCTGGATAATATTTTTGAATTATGTGCCTCTGTTAAAGATTTTTTTAAAGAAACTTATAATAGTTTTTCTTATCTCCACGGGGATAATCACAGTATCTAATTCAAAATTTAAAAATAAATCTCATCTCTCTCCTCCTTTTTATTTATATGTATTTTTAGTAAATAATTATAAAAAAATATTTTGTTAAATTGTTATTGGTGATTGAATATACTATTACTATAGTATAACAAAAACAACATTAAAACAATATATTTTTTTATTTTTAAACTTAAATTTAAAAAGTTAATTTTCTTATGTAAATAATATATCATATTAAAATTATTTTGTAAACACCTTTAATAATGGTTTATAAAAATAAAATTGATTTTATTAAAAATATTATAATAAAGACAGTTTTACTAAATTAGAATTTAAAATTAATAATGGTTTATTTTAAATCTTTTTATGTTTTTCCAAATTGGAATAAAAATGCTAGGTGATTAAATTATGTTAAAAAAATTGAAAAAAATAATACTTAAAAAATAAAATTGTAGATAAAGATAATTATTTTGAAATTGGTTATTGTGAAGAACTAAAAAATTTATATGATGCATGTTTTTGTTTCTTGGATTGCTAGCTATTATAGATATTATAAAATAGATAAAGAAGATTATAACTTATAAAAAAATAATCCTCAATCATTCTATAAAAAAATATGAAAATGAAATCAAACAAAAATAATAATGCTTATACAGAAAAATTTTATAGGCTCTTCAGCACTTAGAGATTATGATGGAGCAAAAGATTTTCAATACTCTTATCCTACAAAAAAATGAAATTATAAATCCATTTCAAAAATTATGTTTATATAGAAGGTATTTTATTTGCAAGAATAATATGGGAGATAGGGAGAATTTTTTTAATTCCCACCATTTCAAAAAAATTATTAGTAAAGATGGAAGTTACAAGTTTCCATTGAGAGAAATTTGTGAACTAAAAAAATAATAGTTCAGGAAATCCTATATGTTATTACCTTCCTTTTTGATGATTAAAAAAATACTTGCATAAAATTAATTAATAAGATATAATCAAATTAATAAAATTATTCAAAATTATATATAAAAATATTAGATATTTTGAAAAATAAAAAGTATTTTTTTAGAGAGGAGGTTTTATGAAAAAAATAACATGTTATTACCTAATTTTTTTATGGCGTTTTTTTGAAGTAAAAAGTGCTACTAAAAAAATAGACTTAGAATGGAAATAGAAAAAGTTAAAAAAATAATAAAGTTGAGATTGAGAACTTAAAAAGAAAAATCTGAAAAAGATAGAAAGTTATCAAGAGTTTTAAAGTAGTTGAAAGTCTTGGAAGTTTAACAGTTGAATTTGATGATAAAGAAATTGATACTCAATTTATGGTAGGGAATAATTCTTAAATTATTAAATTTAGATGAAGAACTTTTAAAAAGGAAGAGAAGCTAAAGGCTAAAAACTTTATTTAAGACTGTGGCTCAAATAGCAGATATTACTATATATAATAAAAACAAAAGGTTTGTTTGATACAAAAGACTTTATTGGGAACAGGTCTTTTAATATATGGATTAAAGAAGTTTAAAGCTGATATGATTTTTACCAGGTGGAGCAACATTGATTTGGTGGTCATATAGACTTCTATCAAAAAAATCATAGTAAGGAGGTCTGAATGTTTAAAAGATATATTAAAGAAAACTTATTTAATGTTTAACAAGGTAAAAAGTTGTTCATAGTATTCCTGGAAGAATAAGACTCTTATACCTTCACTTGATAAATTTCCTGAAGAAATGAAAAAACATGAACATTATATAAGTGCTATAATAAAAATTAAAAACTGGGATAAAAATCTATTGAATATTCTTATCTAACAAGTAAAAATATTAATAGAATATGATAAAGACAAAAATTAAAAGAGCAAGATATAGTTGACTGGCTAAACAAGATTTGGAAAAATCATAGTTGATAATGAAGAAGTTTATCATGGTATGTCTGTTGATGAAGTTGAAAAAAATGTCAAAAGATTTTATGAAATGTTAAAGGGAGAATTGGAAGGGAGAAAAATAATCAATGAAAAAAATGATAATTTACTCGCTTGTGAGATTAGTACACAGAATAAGAGGAAGAATTCGTATAAAAAAAGTAAAGCTTTTTAAATATATTGGAGCTTCTTTTGAAAAACTGAAATTGAAAAAAACAATTAGTGCAAGTAAGATATATAGAAAGTGTAGAGATAAGTTTAATAACAGGTACTATCCTTATATATTTTTGAAGATGTTTCTTTAAGTGAGCAAAAATTTAATAAACTTAATACAAAAATACACTTAACTCACATATATTTGAAATATGTAAAAAAATGAAAAAGATTGAAAAAAATCATCTAAGTATGTAATCGAAAGAAAAATTACAAGAAGAAACTCCTGGAGAAATTATAAAGAAAAATTATTACAACTGCTGGACTTTTTAGGATATAATCTATTCTTTAAATCAAAACAAGAAGTTGTAACAACAGGAATTAGAAGATTTTTAAATTACAATACTCTATCTACTTTAGCACTTGCTATGCCTGTATTGAAAAAAATGGTATTAATTCTCTTGTTAAAAACAAAAAGACCTAATGCAGATACTTTAAGTTCAAGTGCGATAATAAGTAGTATTCTTCTTGGAAAAAGAAAGTGCAGCATTAACTATAATGTTCTTAGAAGAAGTATCAGAACTTTTAACAGTTTATACTATGGAAAAAAACTCGTGGAGCTATCAAAAGATATGTTAAGTGTTGGAGAAAGTTATGTTTGGAAAGAAATTTCTGAAGATAATGTAAAAAGAGTTCCAATAGAAGAAATCCAAAAAGATGATATTATAGTGGTTCAAACTGGAGAAAAAAATCAGTGTTGATGGTAAGATAATAAAAGGTGAAGCATTGATAGACCAATCTTCAATAACAGGTGAATATATGCCATTGAAGAAGTCTGAAGGTGAAAACTGTCTATGCAGGAACTATAGTTAAAAAAATGGAAATATAAGTATATTAGCAGAAAAAAAGTTGGAGATGACAGAACTGTTTCAAGAATTATAAAACTTGTTGAAGATGCAAACTTCAATAAGGCTGATATACAAAATTATGCTGATACTTTCTCAGCACAATTAATTCCATTGAACTTTATTTTAGCAGGAATAGTTTATGCAAGTACAAGAAGCATTACTAAGGCTATGAGTATGCTTGTTATTGATTATTCTTGTGGAATTAGATTATCAACAGCAGTTGCTTTCTCAGCTGCAATAAATACAGCTGCTAAGAATGGTATATTAGTAAAAGGAAGTAACTTTATAGAAGAATTATCAAAAGGCTGAAACTGTAATATTTGATAAGACAGGAACTATTACTGAAGGGAAAACCAAAGGTACAAAGTATAGAAGTTTTTTTGATAATAATATGTCTGAAAATGAAATGATAGGACTTGCTGGAGCAGCTGAAGAGCAATCTTCACATCCACTTGCAACTGCAATAATGACAGAAATTAAAGATAGAGGAATAGAAATTCCTAAACATAGTAAGATAAAAACTGTTGTAAGTCGTGGAGTTGAAACAAAGGTAGGGTAAAGGAAAAGAAGCTAAGGTTATAAGAGTTGGAAGTAAGAAATACATGCTTGAAAAATAATGTTAATCTGACAGCAGCAATAGATGCTGAAAGAGGTATTATTTCAAGAGGAGAAATAGGACTTTATATAGCACAAGACGATAAAAATTATAGGTCTTATTGGAGTTTCTGATCCACCTAGAGAAAAATATTAAAAAAAGCTATAAACAGACTTAGAAATTATGGAGTTGATGATATAGTTTTATTAACAGGAGATTTAAGACAACAAGCAGAAACTATTGCTTCAAGAATGTCAATAGACAGATATGAATCTGAATTACTTCCTGAAGATAAGGCAAAAAAATATCTTAAAATTCCAATCAAAAAGGTTCTAATGTAATTATGATAGGTGATGGTGTAAATGATGCCCTGCTCTATCATATGCAAATGTTGGAGTTGCGTTAGGAAGTACAAGAACTGATGTTGCAATGGAGGCAGCAGATATAACTATTACACAAGATGACCCTCTTTTTAGTTCCAGGAGTAATTGGACTATCTAAGAGTACAGTTAAGACTATAAAAAGAAAAACTTTGCTATGGTAATTGGACTTAACACTTTTGCTTTAGTACTAGGAGCAACAGGAATATTAGCACCAATTTATGCGTCAGTTTTACATAATTCAACGACTATTTTTAGTTGTTTTGAATTCATTAAAACTGCTAAAATATGATATAAAGACTAACTAGGAAGGGGCTAAAATGAAAAAGTTAACTATTACGATAGTGCATATTTTACCAAATAGAGTTAGATTAAAAGTTATCTGCTCCTGTAAAAGATACTAAAAACTTTTTATTCAAATATAAAAGAATAATTTGAAAATTTTTTTAGAAATGAGATATAATTCAAGACTAAAAAAACTGTAACATTAAATTTTTCACCAAGTGAAATATTTTTTTACAAGAAATTATATATAGAGTGGCTATTTCTTTTTCAATAGAAAAATGGTTTACTACCTGTAAAATTAGTTGAAGAAAATGTTTATAAATCAATTTCTCCACTATCTATGTATGCTTTTAGCATCTATAATGGTTTCTTATTTAAATGGAGTAATCAATAAGAATGATACAAACTTTACAAAAGTTCAATGAATGTGTTCTCTATGGGATTAACTGTAGGGATCAGTATTTGAGCATGCTTATGGTGAAGTTAAGAAAAGAGGAATGTTTCGATATAGAAATTTTACCAGCTCTATATCTTTTTAAAAATCATTCTTCACAGAACAAAAAAATTGAGTACAGTCCTTATTATGTGGCTAACTACCTTTGGTAGACACTTAACAGTATCACATAAAATGACAAAACTTATAAAAAGTCTTTAGAGTAAAAAACTGAAAAAGGATATCAATATACAGCAACTATTGTAGATGATAATACTATAGAAAAATTTTTTTCAGATTTTATTCATCAAATATTTTTTTCAAAAAAACACAGTGACTACTGTCAATTTAATGAAAAAAATATGTAACTTTAAGTAAAAAAATTAAAAGTGAAATTCACTTATTTTGTTAATAATATAATTTAAAGAAAAATTTAGGAGGTTTAAAAATGTTTGGAAACACAATAACAAAAAGATCATTTAGTAGGTGCAGCAGTTGGAGTTGGAGTAGCAGCAGTAGCTTTTTACTTATATAAAAAAATCAAGCTAAAGTTGATGACTTCTTAAGAAAAACAAGGAATCAATATAAAAACTTCTTCTTGTTCAAAGTCTTGAAGGATTAGATATTGAAGGTCTAACTGAAATGAAAAGAACATATAGAAGATTTAATAGCTGAAAAAAATCTGCTACTGAATCAGCTGAAGAAATTATAGTTGCAGCTGAATAATAAAATTTAAAATTAATAATAGCCTTCTATGGTAGAAATATCACAGAAGGCTATTTTTATTTTAATTATTCTTCTAAAAATTTGTATGTTTTCATCTAAAAATTTCTTTTTCAAATTTTTTTAACAATTTTTCAACTTCTTCTCTAATTTTTCTTTACTTAAATCTGTAAGAAATCTATTTTTATAACAAAACTCTATATACTCTTCTTTCATTTTTTTCATTCCAAATAACTTCATTTTCACTTTTTACATAATATGGAAAAAGAATTATATTTCGTGATATCAAATTACTAAAAAATATTATAAAAATATTGAAGTTCTCTTTATTTCTATCCATTTTTATTTGATTTTTAAATCAATTTTTATAATTTATTTTTAAATTTCTATTGTCTTTTTTACTATGAATATAAAATCTTCCTATTGGATTAACCCAATTTCTACTATCAACAAGATTTTTAATATTATATTCTATGTCAATGTATTCCTCTTTACTATCTTTTTACTTTTCTCAATATTACTTTATATAATTCTTCATTCTTTTCCCTTTAAAATATAATAATGAAATTTCCTTTATTAAAAATCTTAAAAAAATACTCATTTATCTCCTTATTTTCTATTTTATAGAAAGAATCTTTATTTTTGATGTTTTATCTCTATTTCTATCTTTTTCCTTTTTCTAGAGAAATTACACTTATTCCTTCTATAATTTCATCCTGATATATAAAAATTTTCTATCAAAAATTTTTCTAGTTTATCATCTTTTTTAAATTAAAATGATATCTATAGTTTAACCAAAAAAATAAGAAATTTTTCGCTTTTTATTTTTCTTCTTTTTTCTTTTTTTATCAAATAAAATCATTATATTTTTTTCATATAAAGTCTTGAAAAACATAATTTAGTATTGAATCCATTTCTTTATTTATAAAAACTATTTTTATTCTATTTCTACTAAGTTCTAAAAATCTCATTTGCTTTTGAAATTTAAAGCATTAATAGTAATATAGAATTAGATAAATAACCAATTTTTCAACATACTGATTTTTTTATAAAAAAACTTTGTAAATAAATGCTTATTTAAATTAATAGGTTCATCATCTATATCTATAAAAAAATTTGATATTTTTTCTTTTTGAAAATAGTTTTAAATCTTCATTTAAAAGCTTATTTAATCTTATATTTTTATCTTCTTTTATTCAGTGTAATATCAATTAAAGAATAAGAATTTACTTCTCTAATCATATCTAACAAGGAATGAATTTCTATATCAAACTCTTTTATCTATCAAAGGATCAAAATGTATATATAATTATTTATAAATTCTCCAGATGTAGTATATGAATTACTAACTTTCTCTGTCTTATATCTAAAAACTAATTACTGTTCCTGTTTCTTGTTTGTAATCAAATTTAGTTTTCTTAAAAATAAATACTTCCTGCATTATAATTTTTACTTGCTGGTTTTTATTAAATCAACATCAATACTTTCTTGAGAAAATAAAGATTTACTTTTTAGATTTACATGCTCTGTCAACATAAATATACTTTGAAAACCTATGCCAAAAATTTTCCAGATGGTTTTAACCAAGAAGGCATGTTATTTATAAGATCATACTATCTTTATATGAACTTCCAGCTTCTATTATATACTTCAAATGCTCTTTATCTATACCAATGCCCTTATCTTTTATTATTATATCCCATTGATTATATTCTTTATCTTCAGAAATTTTATTAATTACAACCTCAATTTTTATTTTCAAATAATTCATTAACCTCTTCTAAAGAAATTTCATTTTTTTAAAAGCTAGTTGTTCTTTATTTTTCCTCAAAAACTCTTAAATATGTTGCATCTATTGCATTTTGTAATATCTCTTATAGCTTTTTTTCTTTTTATCATAAATAGAAGTTCCCATTAATAGTGATAATGTATTATTTATGTCTAAAGAAAAATTTTGGTTTATTTTTTTGGAATCAATATACTCATAATCTTTTATATCTATTTTTAATTCTCCTAGTATAGGTAATGATGCTTCTATATTTTTAGGAATAATATCATTCCAATTATGAAGTTGATTATGTATTCATCCTCATATATGAAAACCACTTCCCAATAACTTCAGCCACATTATAACTTTCTTCTCCTGAATTAACTGTTGCTGTTATTTCTATTCTTTCTTGATCAATCCAAAATGTGTAATTGATTTATGTTTTTCTAAATGCTCTTTTGAATCTATTGGAATAATATCTTCTATGTTCTCTATTAGCTTTTCAGAGAAACGTTTATTGTCAATATCTAATAAATCTCCCATTCTTAATAAACAAGCTATAAAAATTGGATGCCCTTTCTCATTTCTATTCCATTTTTCTTTTTTTAGGAAGTTTCATTACATCTTCAAAAGCTTTTTCCATGTAATTCTGAAATAGAAAATAAAAATTCTATATTCTATCGTGTAATAATTTTTTTAGAATTTCCAATAACTTTTCTAAAATCTGCTGCATGACTTGAGCGTTTATAAGATGATATAATAAATCTCATTGCATAATCATAATCTACATTATAATGTATTTGATTATAAGAAAAACCATTTTTATCTTGAGAAAAATTGAGTGTAGCTATACATTGGATGTTCTGGATTATTTAAAATATTAGAATAGTAACTTTTAAAAATTATCATCCTGAATTACCTTTTTGGCTTCTTCACGTGTAATATACATTCCACAATCATGTAAATAGGGTAGCCTCTAAAAATTAACCAAAGATCCAAAGTTGAGAATTTTTTTAATACTTTCTTCACCTAATATTCTTAATATATTAGTCAATATAGTTTCTGAGTGTTTTTTCCATGATCGGTGTAATTTGAATAATAATCTCTTACACCCAATAAAATATCAGTGTAAAAGTTCTTTTGTCGTAATTCCATTGTGTAAAATAGTCTGTTGTATTTTCTTGCTTTTGATTTCTCTTCTAAAATTTTCTCATTCATTTTTCCTCCAAAATTATTTTTAGCTCAATTTTCTTTTTCAACTCTTCAACTAACTTATAAACAGTAGTACATCCTATCATTTTACTAGGTTTGCTGTATTCTTTTTCTAACTTGATGATATTTTTCTCTAGATCTTTCTATAGCTCTATTTTCATCTCCACTTTCACAAAGGATATTATAAATTTTTCTTCTGATTTTTTTATATTTTTTTACTAGTATTTTCCTTAAATATTTTTCAAAAGTTTCACAACATTTTTGAGAGTCATCTATATTTTTAGGATTTTTGAAAATATGACATCAACTAGATTTCAAAACAAGGATTTGACCAAGCAACATTCATTTTACTTTTCTTTAGCATCCTCTATTAGCTTATCAAAATTTTTTTAACTTCATCTCTATCAAATACAAGCCATATATCTCTAAATCTTTCATCTTTGTTTCTTTGTTCGGTAGCAAAATCAATAATTTTTGCCAAGGGTTTATTAGAGTATATTTTTATTTGTAAATCATTTTTTTAAACTATCAGGAATAATATTTTTATCCCTTCAAAAATAATTTTTTTCAGTTTTTTTCTGCATCAGTAACTATTAAATATGCACCAGATTTTCAAAAATACTTTTTCTTTCACTACGTTTTTCCGCCAATCTATTAGTCTTTTTCATTGTTATTTCCTCCCTAATAAGCTTTTAAGTTAGGGATGGCTCCATAGTTTCCTAATAGGTAATGTTTTTCATAATTAGAATCTTTTCTTACTTTCTCACCTTTTTCATTTGTGATATCATCTAAAGAGTATAAATTTGATACTCCATTATCTTTTTCAACAAACCATATTTCATCTCTACGTAATAAATCCATATCCATATAGATAGTATTATGTGTTGTAAATATTAATTGAGCATTGTTAGGATTTTTTTCTTTATCTGTAAACGTCAATAGTATATTTCTCATAAGTAATGGATGTAATTTAATGTCTAACTCATCAGCAAAGAAAAACTCCACCATTTTTCTAAAAGCATCTAATAAAGTTTGATACAAAGAAAACATTTTTAGTTCCTGATGATTCCTCATTCATTGATATTCTTGCAGTTGAAGTTTCTTTGTCAGATTTATGTATAGTAAATACTCTGTAATTATCATTATCATTTTTCATCAATAGCAGAAATTTTTCTACTTCTATATCAATAATAGAATCATCAAAAAGAATTTATAAAATTGACTAAATTTTTTTCTAACTTCCTCACTTTCAAATATATTATTAGGGTAGAGTATTTTCTAAAAGTACACCATATAATGAGTTACTAAAATTGATGACTTCTGTATTTATAAACCAAGTTCTTACTCTAATAAATTCATCTATATTTAATTTTGCTCTAATGAAACTAAAAAGTGTTTTGTCTTTTAAAAAGAAATTTCTAAATTTTCTCTAAACTTTTCTATTGTGGAGTTTAAATGAAGTTTTTGATTTCTTTCTCTTTTAAAAAAATATAAGTATAGTCCTCGTTTCTTTTTACTCCTGTTTTTTTGTATTATATGCTAAGTACTCTTCTAAAATACCTGAATTATCTATTTAAATCCATAATTATAATATAGTTCTTTTTTCCTTTTTTTTATCTATATACTGATTTCAAATTACCTACTTTCTCACTTCACCAAATTTAAAAGAATCTACTTTAGTTTGTATGATTTTTTTTATTTACTGAGAAAGATAAAGACTTAAACACAAAGCTATAAATTGAAAAGCTTCAAATACAGAAGATTTTCCACCTGCATTTACAATTCATAAAGAAGTAGTCACTGGTAAAACTTCAATTATTGTTATATTTTCTACATGTGGTGATAATTCATTACTCACTTGCTCATATCTAAAAATTCCTTCACCTTCAAATGATCTATAATTTGGAGAAATAGAATTGTAATAACATCTTCTTTTCTCTCTAAAATTGATTTACTTTTATTATATATCTTTTTAAAAAAGCAATATTTTGAGAAAACTTTACTTTATTCTTTATGATATAATATGCTCATTATGAATAAAATTATAGGGTGATTATATGAAAGATATGATGTTCTGTATAAAGGTGAAGTTTTAAAATTATCAAGGTTTTGGGGCAATAATAAATTATTATGTTTATGGATAAAAAAAATCCAAATCAAATCACAAATGCCTAAGATGGAGTTTGTTGGAGGTCATCCAAATGAATATTGCATCTTTTAGAAAAATTATCTGTAGAAGAATTGAAAGAAATAAAACAGTTGATGGAAAGTATTAAATTTAGTATGAGATAAAGAATATCAAATGTTAGAAATCAATAGAATCCTCTGGTGATTTCTTTGGGGTAATAATGAGAAGCTGATTGCGATTTAAAATCAACAGCACAATCAGCCGAGAGGGTAAAATCAAACCTTATTATAACATTATTATATGGTATTAAATAAATATTTCATAACAACGTTACCAAAAATAAATTTTTTAAAAATTTATAAAAATTATTAAAATGGTAAAATTTTTGCAAACAATAAAAATTATGAATGATTATGATTGAAAAGATTGAAATGATTGTATAATTAAAATAACAAAAATAATCAAGTTATAAAAAGGAAAGAGAGGTTATTTGAAGACAGAATTTCACTTATTTAAAACTTATAGAAACACAATATAGTATAGAAAATTCAAAATTATCAAAGATTTAAAACTGGTGTGAGGCAACATTAAGAAGGGACTTAGCTTATCTTGAAAAGGAAAAATAAAATTAAAAAGAGTAAGAGGTGGTACAGTTTTAAGGAAAGTTGCTAGAAAAGAAATAGAAATCAAAAGAAAAATACTAATAAAGATAGTAAAAAAGAAAATTGCTCAAGTGGCAGCACAGTTTATATCAGATGGTGACTATATCTATTTAGATGCTGGAACAACAACTTATGAAATTATTGACTATATGAAAGGAAAAGATATAAAGGTTGTAACTAATGGAATAATACATTTAGAAAGACTTATAGCCAATGATATAGAGACTTACTTAATTGGTGGAAGAATAAAAAGAGTACCTTAGCTATTGTTGGGGTAAAAGCTTTTAAGAGATTTATCAGAATTTAGATTTGATAAGGCTTTTATTGGAATAAATGGAATAAATGAAAATGGATATTCTACTCATGATGTTGAAGAAGCATTGATAAAAACAGGCTATAGAAAAATTCAAATAAGGCATTTATTTTTAGCCGATAGTACAAAGTTCGATATGATCTATTTTTGCAAATGTAGCTAAACTTGAAGAAGCAACAATAATAACAGATAAAAAGAAATAAATAAAGACATAGAAAAAGCACACAAAAAAATAATAAACATATATTAAATTGAAAAATAAGAGAGTTACATTCCAAATTTTTAGGATAAAAATCAAATAGAATGAGCCGAGTAAATGTCGGCGTGTTTGAAGCTCAACTTGTTGGCAAGTTTTGCCGAATTTACAGCGAATTCTTGATTTTTATACGTTAAGAAATTTGGCTAGTAACGAACTATTTTCATATTTAATATTGAAAGGAGAACTAATGATATATTCAGTAACTTTAAATCCCTCCATTGATTTTTATTGTCAGAGTGAAAGATTTTCAAATAGGTGAAACTAATAGAGCCTATGAAGATAATTTTTTTGCTGGTGGAAAAGGGATAATGGTATCTAAACTCTTAAAAAAATGTAGGAACAGAATGTGTGAATCTTGGTTTTTAGGGGGATTTACAGGAGCATTTATAGAAGAAAAATCTAAAGAGATTAAATATACCTTCAGATTTTGTAACTGTTGAAGAAAAATACTAGAATAAATGTAAAAATTAAAAAAACAGAAGAAGAAACTGAAATCAATTGTCCAGATCCAAAGATTTCAGAAAAAGAAAAAGAAGAGTTTTTAGATAAAAATCAGAAAAAAATTAAAAGAGATGATTTTGTAATTTTATCAGGTTCAGTACCTAGCAATTTGGGAAATGATTTCTATATAAATATAATAGAAATTTTAAATGAAAAATTCGGTAAAATTTACTCTCGATAGCAGTGGAGAAACTTTTTAAAAAGTCTTTAAAAATATAAACCATTTTTTTAATAAAAACCTAATAAAGATGAATTAAAACAATATGCTAAAAGAGTTTAAAGATAATAAAGAAATTATAGACTATGTTAGAACTAACTTAGTTGGTATGGCAGAAAAATGTAATTATATCTCTTGGTGGTGAGGGGCACTATACATAGCTAAAGATTTTTCACTTTTTGCTCAACCATTCAAGGCAAAGGAAAAGTGTTGTTAATACTGTGGGAGCTGGAGACTCTGTTGTGGCAGGTTTTGTAAATTATATGTTAAAAAGAAAAATGATGTAGAAAAAAAGCATTTAGATTTGCAGTGGCTTGTGGAACAGCAACAAGTTTTTCAGAAGATATTGGTGAGTTAGAATTTATTGAAGAAATATCTAAAAAATTAGTTATTGAAAGGGAGCATTATGGAGATTAAAGATTTACTAAAAAAAGATTTAATGATAATGGATTTAAAAGCAAATACAAAGATGGAAGCTATTGACGAAATGATAGCAAGATTAAAAAGAAAAATATAGTTTCAGATGCTGATGTATTTAAAGATTTAATTTTAAAAAGAGAAGAAAGAAGTTCAACAGGTTTAGGGTGAAGGAATAGCAATGCCTCATGCTAAGACTTCTGTTGTAAATAGTCCTTCAGTTTTATTTGCAAGATCTAATAAAGGTGTTGATTATGATGCACTAGATGGAGAACCTGTTCATATATTCTTTATGATAGCCGCTTCTGAAGGAGCTCATGATTTACATATAGAAACACTTGCAAAATTATCAAAGATGTTATTAAATGATGATTTTTACAAAAGGATTATTAACTTGTGGAAGTCCTGATGAAGTTTATGCCTTAGTTGATAAATATTCTGAAAAAAACCGCAAGAAAGTCCTATATGGCTGAAAGCAGCATTGAAAGAAGCTGGAGAAAAAATTAGGAGTAGATGTTAAAGTTGAAACTAATGGTGCAGATGGAATTAAAAAAATAACCTAACTGCAAATGATATAAATGATGCTGTTGGAATAATAGTTGCAGCAGATAAAAAGTTGAAACTGCTCGTTTTAATGATAGAAAAGTAATAGTTACAAGTACAGCAGATGCTATAAAGAATGCTGAAAGCTTTAATTAAAAAGTTTTAAATAATGAAGCTCCTGTATTTAAAGCAGAAGCTAGTGGTAACACTGAAGAAGATTCTCAAGCAAATGATTCAATAGGAAGAATTATCTATAAAAGCATTATGAATGGAGTTTCTAATATGCTTCCATTCGTAATTGGTGGAGGAATTTTTACTTGCCCTTTCATTTATAGTTGAAAGATTTATGGGACAAAATGGATTATTTAAATTACTATATGGTGTTGGTGGAGGAGCCTTCCATTTCCTAATACCTGTTCTTGCTGGATTTATTGCTATGAGTATTGCTGATAAACCAGGATTTATGCCAGGGGCTGTTGCAGGATATATGGCAAGCCAAGGAGCTGGATTCTTAGGAGGACTTATTGGAGGGTTCATTGCTGGATACTCAGTTATTTTTCTTAAAGAAAATGACAAAAGAATATGTCAAAAACAATTTGATGGTATGAAATCAATGGTAATATATCCAATATTCAGTTTACTAATAACTGGTGTATTGATGTACTTCATAATAGGACCTGTATTTACAAAAATAAATGTTATAGTTGCTAATTGGTTAAATAATATGGGAACTACTAATGCTGTTCTATTAGGAGCTGTACTTGGTGGAATGATGAGTGTTGATATGGGAGGACCTATCAATAAAGCAGCTTATGCTTTCTCAATAGGAGTATTTACTGATACAAATAATGGTGCATTTATGGCAGCTGTTATGGCAGGAGGAATGGTTCCACCCCTAGCAATTGCTTTAGCTATGACATTATTTAAAGATAGATTTGATGAAAAAGAACAACAATCAAAAATTTCAAACTTTATTTTAGGTTTATCTTTCATAACAGAAGGAGCAATTCCTTTTGCTGCTAAAGAACCATTAAAAGTTATAGGTTCTTGTGTTATTGGCGCTGCAATAGCAGGTGGATTAACTCAATTCTGGGGTGTTTCTGCTCCTGCTCCTCACGGAGGTATATTTGTTATTCCTGCAATGCTAAGTGTACACTCAGCTATATTCTTCATAGTTTTCTATCATAATAGGAGCTGTAGTTTCAGGAGTAATCTTTGGAATTTTAAGAGGAAAGAAGAAATAAAAATTGTATTGACATGAAATCTAAAAATATAGTATAAGATAAAATAGAGAATATATTCATATAGCAGTAAGTAGGATAATCAAAAGAAATGCTATTGAAGAAGATTTGAAAAAGTCCTAATTGTAATATTGGGACTTTTTCACTTTCTATTAATGTAATTGTTATAAGGAGTTAATAGTTAATACACTATTTTATTGTGAAGACATTTTAAGATATTGAATAGACTTTGCTATACTAAAACTAAAACCATAATTACCAAAATTATAATTAAGAAAGTCTTATTTTCTAATGAGAAAAATATAAAAAAATTTTTGATAGTGAAAAATTAAATTATTTAGTTGCATGATATATAATTCATAGTTTAAAAAGGTGGAGAGCGTACAGATATATTAATTATAAAAAAATATTATTTTTTTATATTCCTATGGAGAGTAAATAATAACAATAGCAATTTGCTAAAAATTTAATAATTTAACTAGATAATTAATAAAAAATGTAAACAAATTTCCAAAAATAATTTCATTTTCAATTAATAAGATAAAGATATAACTTTTTTTAAGTTTATAATATATAGAATCAAATATACTTTTTTTATGATAAAAAAATATAATATTAAAAATTTTATGAGGGAGTCATTTATGGAAAAATGAATATATGAAAGAAGCTACATATAGTCTATCAGCCGATAAAATTTTTTTCAAAAAATACAAGAGTTAGAAAAAGGGGGAAAAACAGAAGAATATAAGAAAAGATGGTTATGGGAATTAACTCAAAATGCAAAAGACTGTGTTAGAGATAATGAAGGAATCAGTATTAATGTAACAATATCAAATAATTCAATAACTTTTTCTCACGATGGAATTCCTTTTTAATTTTAATAATATTATGGATTTAATTTTACAAAAGTCCTCTAAAAAGAAATGAAAAATAGTAAAACTGGAAAAATTTGGGACAGGATTTATATCAACACATTTAATTTCCAAAAAGTTAAAATTACAGGAAATTATATAGATAGTGATGAAACTATTAAGAATGGGCTCAATATTATTGTTGATAGAGACTTTTCAACTTTAAAAGAATTAGAAAAGTAAATTGAAGAAAACAATTGAAAATCTAGATGATTTCTGTCTTAATGAGACAGATAGTAATGTTTGTAATACTCCATACCAAACAACATTTCATTACCAGATTTCTAACACAGATGTAAATTTAATAAAGGATTCTTTAATAGAGTTTTATAAAATGGCACCTTTTGTACTTGCTTTTAATAAAGATATAAAAATTGTAGTTAATGAAAATGGGAAAGAGCAAATAATAGAGGTAATAGATAGAAAAAAGAAAATGATGTAATTGAGTTTATAAAAATTGAGAAAGAAGGTTCAAAAATTATAATTATAAAAAGCCTCAAGAGATGAAATTTCTGTAGCAACAAAAATTGGAAAAAAACAAGGAGATAAATTCTATTGTTCAGATGTTAGAGAATATCCTAAATTATTTTGTGATTTTTCCTATGATAGGAACTGAAAAAAATTTAGCTTTCCATTGATTATTAACTCAAAAAAACATTTGACATGAAACAAGAAAGAAATGGAATATATCCAGAGGTAATATAAATAAAGAAATACTTGATAAATCTATTGAATTATATGGAATTTTTATTAGATACTTTAAGTAATAATGTTGTTTTATGGTTTATATCATTGCTGTTATATTGAAGACGATAAAGATAGTTTCCAAAAAGGATATTTATCAAAAAGGTAAAAAATATTTTTTTATGCTAAAATCACTTGTTTGGATAAATGAAACTGAAAAAAATTACCATTAGTAAATCCAATGAATGAAATTCTTCATATCCCATATATGACTGAAAAAGATTCTAATCTATGGGACTTTTATTTCAAGTATATTTGATAAAAATACCAATTAAAGAAGAAAATTTAAATTGGTTAAAAATATTTCCTGAAAATAAGTGGGATATCAAAGATTGGGCTCATTATTTTCAAAAATAACCAAGAAATTGATTTTTTTAATAGATGGTAAGGCTAATAGAACAGAAAAAGAATTAACTGATTTAAATAATTTTTTTATAAATGTTGGATAGAACAAAAAAGGAGAAGATGATTTTATTCGATATGCTCCAATTTTTATGTCAAAATACTAATTTTTTTCTCATTTACAAAAATAATAAAAAGTGAGTATTTGATAACTAATGAAGAATTATATTATGATAATGACATCGATGAATCTTTTAAAGGAGTATATAATTCCTTCTTTTTAGAGAAAGGGGAGTCTGATATCAGAAGTATTCTTGTTGATAAAAAGAATTGATAATGAAAAAGTTTTTAAAAAGACTAAAACTACAAAAGATTTAGCTGATAAGATATCTAATGAAGTTAGAAAATTGTTATCTGAAGAGCAATCTAAAAATATTAAGCGACAAACAGATACTCAAAAAATATAATAAATTAACAGATTGGTTTAACAGTAATCCTTCTTTAGCTAAAGAATTATTTTTAGAACTTTATGAAAAAGTTATAACTCAACAAACCATGAGGAAATGAGAAGGAGATTAAAAATAGTGATCGATATGAAGAGTTAATAAAAGGAAACTGGAAAAACAGAGGATGAAATAATTCAAATAATTAAAAATCAGAACTTAGTTAGTTTAAAAGGTCAAGAATATCTTCATGAAATAGTTCATAATATTTATTCAGCTGAAAAAAATATCAAGAGTTAAGAATAAGAAGTATTCAAAATGTGTATAATAAGTTAAAAGAAAAAGTGATATATATATAATAAATTCTGATATTTCTGAATGGAAAAAATCAATAGATAATATATTTCAAGTAAAAAATAATAAATGATCAAGAAGTTGATATTAGAATAGTTGTAAGACCTGCTGATAATGATAAAATAATATTTTATGAACAAGTAGAATTAGAAGCTATGGATGAACTATCCTATGAATTATGGATTGATGATGGAAAAGGAGTAGTTAAGTCAATATCCTTAGCTGAACTAATTGTGATGACAGGAATTAATATGATTCCTTTAAAATAGAATAATTAACCAAAAGGAGAATAGGTGAATGATTGATTTAAAACACAATCAAGCAAAAATTAATCATTGTGATTTTGAAAAAAATTAAATATATTTATCCAAGTTTACCCAATGATAGCCTCGGCAAATATGTGTCTAGTTTCTCTAATAATGGAGATGGTTTAATTTTTATTTGGGGTAAAAGATGATGGAAATGAATTAGAAGTAAAAGGTTTTTCAGATGATGATAATCAAATTAAAAATTTTTATAAGTTCTAATTTTTCCAAATAGTAATGTTGAATTTAAAAATTTTCTCTTGATGGAAAGAATTTATGTTTTAATTGAAGTTAAAAAGACTACAGAAATGATACCTTATAACAATGTATTATACATGATGATAGTAGAAATAGATATGTTCCAATGGAAATAATGATACAAAAAGTTTTTATCATATTGTCATAAAAGATAAATCTATAATGAAGATTATAAAAGCAAATTTAGAACATGAAAAATATCTTAATTTGACAGTAGATGAAGATCAATTAGAATATAAAAAATAACTTAGAAGAATATATGAAATCAATAAAACAACATGATTTTGTAATATCTATTATATCAGACAGTTATTTTAAAGTCCAAAAATTGTATGTATGAAAGTACAGAACTAATGAAAGATGATAATTATATGAATAAATTACTTTTTATTATATTATCTGATGATGATAGAAAAATTTTATGATACTGAGCTTGAAAAATATTTTAATTGAACCTAATATTTATGATCTTGGAGAAAGAATTAAATATATTCAATATTGGAAAAAATAAAGAAGAAGAACTAAAAAAATCAAATAAATAATATAAAAGGATATTAGTTTATTATCTGAATTACCAAAAACATTTAAATACAATATCTATAATAACACGACATGTTGATAGTCTATTAGAGAAAAATTTCTACTCAATTAAGTATTAGTTTTTCAAAAAGATGTATATTTGTAATTTTGAAGATATCAAAATCTTAGAAAAATTTATTAAATAATAATATTAATATTTATAAAAATCACCTAGTTATGGTGAAAATGGTGTTAATGAAAAATTCCAATTAACACCATTTTTGTATAATTTCTAAATTTGTATTATTTCAAACATATCTTTAATTTTATCTGAAATATTAATCTTTTTACAGGCAAAACACAGTAAATATTGTGAACGACTAGCTCCAACAAATATATTTCTATTTCTTTTGTGTTTTTGAATGTCTTTTTGTTTATTAGTTAATTCTAATGACAATAGTTTAAATAAATAATCACTAACATCATATTTATACCAAAAAGTATCTAAATAAAGAGTTGCTAAATGAGGTTTCTCCTTTTACTCCATGAATAGTATCGATTTCTAATTTATATTGTCTTTAATATAAGTATTCATTTCATTATTATCATTATTTTTATTTTCATCTTTCTTTACTTTAAAAAGTCATTGAATTTTTCTTTTTAAAACTTTCTTCTAGTATTCTTTCTAAAAACAAAAATAAGTTATCTATAATTTTATTTTCATCTTTATCTAGTAAATAGTTATAAATAATTTTTATTAAAAATCTATTCTATTTTCTTCTATTTTTATAAATTCATCAAATTTTTCTTTTAATTCTTCTTTATCTTCTTTTTAAAAAATAATTCTATTTTTACTTTTTAAATTCTTTAATAATTTTTATTTTCTTATCAGTGACTTAGACTTCTCCTTTATTATTTTATTTAAAAGAAAAAGACCTTTTCATTTTTAAAAATTTTTAAAAATAACTAGATATAGTAACTTTTTCCTTCTTTAAAAACCCCTAGATGTCCAATAACTTTAAAAGTTTCCTTCTTTTCTATCTAATTCTTTTCTTTTATAATATCAATAAATTTATCAAAAATTATATTATTTCCATCTTCTTCATTTTTATCTAAGAATTATACAAAAATAAAATTACGTTTTATGATCATCAATATCTGAATTTCCTTTTATTAAACTATTTCCAAGTTATCTCTTATATGATTTAAAAATTTGCTATATTTTCTCCCAAATCTATTGCTGGTATTTAAATTTAAATCTCCTTGTGAATCTGAATACCATTCTTCAGTTCCATTATATAAATTTTTGATTTCTATCTCCTATATATTGGACTGCTACTTTCTCTTTATCAAAAAGATTTTCTAAAATTTCAAAAAGCATCTTGATTAGTGTCCTGCATTTCATCAATTCAGAACTAAGAAAAATCTTTCACTAAAATATTTTTAAATCAGGATATTCATTTACATAAATTTTTCCAAGCTGTATAGCTTCTTCATATCTTAATATATTATTTTCAATTCTTGAAAAATAATAATTTATAGTTAGGTTTCTCTTTATCTTTTTTAATATTACCTTTTTCTACATAAAAATATTCATCATTAAAATTATAATAGATATTTTTCTATACTTTTATGCTGTTTATCTAAAAATACTTGTAAACTCTGATTTTTAAAAAGCTTTAAATTAAAAATAGTTAACCATATCATTATCAATTATATCTACTTTTTCGATATTTCTTTTATAGTAAGGAATAGCTAAATAACTATCTCACAAAAACTTTGTAATGTTCCAACAAAATTAGGATATCTAAAATAATCTCCTTTTCTTCCTAATTTTTTCTTTTTAATAATATCTATACCAATATTAGTATGTGTTAAAATACAAATACCTTTCTCATAGTTTCCTTTATTTAATTTCTCAGCAATATCATTAACTTAGTTACTAATGTTGTTGTCTTTCCACTTCCCGGTACTGCCTCAATACAACAACTCTCAAATGATTTTTATAATGTTTTTCTTCTTCAAAAATTTCCTCTTTATTAAAATAGAATTTTATAAACTTTTTCTATTTCATCATCATTTATCTCAAATTCTTTTTATAATCAATCATTTTCATTACTTCCTTTAGTGGTAATAGGTTCTGTAACATATTCTATTGCCCTTTATTATATATCCACAATATCTATCCCTAAGTAGTATTTTTCTTGTTTCTTCTATATTTTCTTTTTAATAAATGAGATAAATTTAAAAGCTACCTCTGTCTTTAGATAATTTACTTTTTTATTTTCATCATAATTAATATAAAAATTACCTTTAAAAATTTCCTTTACCTTTTCTTTTCTCAGATTTTACTTCCCAAATGCTTCTTCAAAATTTCTCTTTTGATATTTTTCTTCATTTTTACTTAATAAAATAGCATTATATAAATAATAAAGCTAACCTCCAATTGCTAAATCATATTCTAAAGTTTGACATAGATTTATAAAAACCTTTATTTTTCCATTCTCATAGTCTTCTATTTTCTTTTTCTTATTAAATCTCTATACTTTTTCTATATTAATCTCTTCCATAGAAAAATTTTTCTACTCTCTCTCTCAAACCATTTGGTAATTTTTTTAAGATTTTTTAATTTTTCTTATATCTTTTTTAAATCATCCACATTTAAATAATACTATCTTTTAAGTTTATAAAAGTTCCTTTATCATATTGAAAAATTATCTTCTATCTCCTTATTCTCTCCTCAGTCAACTTAGTAACTTTTTGTTTCAGAATTATCTTTTATATCTAAATCTGTAATTATTGCAATAGGTATATCTATTATTTCATCTTCATTTTTTTCTTAAAAAAATCTTAGAATAACTGTTAAAAGCTGTACTAGACTACATTTACAATAGATACCCCATATTTGTCAAGTGGTCTTTCTATAATTTTCAGCTATTGCTGGGACTAATAAATTTTCTGCACTTCCTTCAACAAAGATAACCCCTTAGCAAAAATAAATTTGCTTTTGTTGCATCTAAAAACATTTCTAAAAAATATAATTTTCTTCTTCAAGTTGAGTGTAATCTTTTTCCTAAAGGATAAACATTCTTATTTTTACATAAAAATTAAATTTTTCTAATTTTAATGATGATGCTAAATTAACACTCATGTGTTGTCAAAAGTATTTGACTATTCTTTTTCAAAATTATTTTGAAGATGTTTAATTGTTCTCAACTGTGCTTGAGGGATGTAGATGTGCTTCTAACTCCTCTATTAAGCATAAATTTAAAGTATTTTTATCAATTTCAAAAAGTAGTAACTCAAAGACATATATAATTGATTTAAAGTTCCTAACCCTAATTTATTTTTGCTTAAACTTAAATTTAAACTATTTAATATTGTATCAAGTTTATCCTCTGTGATATTTATATTAGTTTCATAATCTTCTTTTTCTTTTTCCTAAAAAAATTCACCTAGATGCTTATTAATATTTGAAAAGAATTAATTTTCCTTCATCATCTGAAAAAAATATTTATTGATATCCTCATTAAATTCTTTTAGCAAATTCTATAAATGGATGATTCATCTGCTTTTTATAAAATAATTCATGACTTTTTAAAAATTTGAGACAACCTTGAACTTCTTCCTGCAATTAATTCATTATTAGCATCCCTTAAAGGTTTTTAAATAGGTCACTCTCAACTCATCTAATAAATCAAATCTAGTATCTAAATCTATTTCACCAGCTGTAATAGTTCTCTTTATTTTAAGTTCTTTTAATAGCTTTTTAATCTCACTATTAATTCTGGTTTCTTTTTCATCATTAAAAGTAATCCATTCTAAAAATTTAGCAACTTTTTGAATCACTACCATTTTTAAAACTAAAGTACATTCTATTTCCATTTCTTCATTTGGATTGTTAAAGTCTTTTTCATCTATATAATAATATTCATGACTTTGTGTTCCTAATAAAATTCTTATAGCGTCAATAATAGTTGTTTTTCCACTATCATTTTCACCTATTAATACATTTAACCCCTCTTTAAAAAGGAACTTCTAGGTTTTCATATTTTTTCTAAAAATTTTTAGTTTTAATTTTTGATAAAAACTATTTCTTCTCCTTAATATAATTTATATAGTCGCATGATTCTTCGCACGATTTATTATTAATCTTTTCTTTGTATTTTCAATATTTTATTTTATATATTTCTTATTTTCGCACGATTCTTCTACACGAAAAAAATTTTAAACTCTATTTTTGAAATAAGATTATTATATTTAGCTATATTTTTTTAATTTTAATTGTAATTTTGTAAGATATCCTTGAGTACCAAAACTAATTTCATACTTTTACAGCTCTTCCCTGCACCAGATGACACTATTAAGCCTTTTTATAAGAATTTCTAGTGATTTTCTAACAGAATAATTACTTAACTTTTGTTTTTTTCTAATATTTCTTTTTAGTTTGTGGAAAATATTCTTTTTAAAAAGAAGAGAATATATTGTTTTTCTTCTATTGTTAAATCTTTATGAAAATGTAAAATATCCAATGTCTCACAATTTTAAAGTTGTTTCTTCAGGGATTTGTTAGTAATTTCAGGAGTTTGATAAGGTAATTCCTCTGCCATTTTATATATTTTTATTCCTCCAAAACCTTGTCTCTCTGCCATTCCACAAAGTGAAGCTAATTTAACTAAATTATCATTTCTTAATTTTGAATGTCCTCCTTCTAAATATTCATCAACAGTAATTAACATTCTTCCACTATTTTCAAAAATATATCCATCCCTCATACATTTCTATTTTTTTACTTTTTGGAAAATTACAGGAATAATCTGCATGGATTAATGTATTTACTAGAGCTTCTCTTATAGCTTCTTCAAGACTTTCTAGAATTGACAATTCTTTCTTTTTCTTCATTTAATTCAAATTTTTTTCTTTTAAGATTTATTTTTATTTTTCAAAAAAACAATATTATAAAAATTAAATACATTCATTTCACCATACTTTGGCTCATCTGAATTCACTCTATCTAACCATCTTTCATTATCACTTCCACGATATCTAAATGATATTTAGAAAAATAATCTGTAATTGATAAATATTTCCTAAAAATAGCAAACATCCTTCTGTCAATTTATATTCATTTTGTTTTTCTATCTTTTTCTTATAGCCTCTATTTGTTTTAAAAACTTTCTTCATCCATTTTCATTATATTTATTATTTGGATATTTTTCTTCAACTAAACTCTAAAATTTTTTTACAGTTTTTAAATCTAAATCATCAAATGAAAAATTTTTGATAAGTCTTGTTTTTGGGGAGTAGCATCACTAATAAAATTCTAATTTCATCAAAAGTTTGCTTTTTATCTGCTTTCACCTTGTCTTACATAAATTTCTTTTTAAATCTCCATTTAAGTAAACTGGTTTTTCAGAATTAGAACTTCTTTTATATTCATAACAATTATGGTCTGTCTTCAATTTCTAATTTATATAAATCTGAATCTTCCAAAGTATTATGGCTCACTTTATTTTTTATTATTAAGTGTATTCCAAATATTTTATTATATCATCTGATTTTCGACACCTAGAATCAAATTTTCTTCCTTTTTCTTCTATTCCTAGAATAATTGTTCCACCTACTGTATTACAAAATGCAGAATATGTTTCCCAAATAGAAGCTGGAACATCCTAGCTCTTTTTATTCAAGAAAAGACATTTTCCCTTTTGGCTTTTCTTTAAATCATTTAATACACTTTCTAATGAATTTTTCATCATCTTATCACACCTTCTATTTAAAATTTCTTATCAATTCTTTTTTCTTCTGTTAATCCATACAATCTCATATACCATTTTCATCAATTCTATCTTCTAAAAATTGAGTATCTTTATTTAATTTTTAGTTCTATTATTTCATCAACTAAATCTATAATTATTTTTATTTTTATTAGGAATCGGAATTTTAGAAACTAAATTCCTTTTTATATCTTAATCCTTTATCTCCTAATTTTCCTCCACTATAATATAATAAGTATATTCTATGAACTAAATCTGTATTTAATATTCCTACTAAATATTTTAAAAATTCTAGTTCCTGATGATATATCAAAAATGCAGTATCATTTGTATAATATTTTTCTGTATCTAAATAAAAATTTACCACTATTTTTGAACTATATCAGAATATATAATTTTCACTTTTTCATAAATACCAAGATAATTACAACTTCTTAAATTATACCAATCTTTCCCTTTTTCTCCTCTATTTATAAATTCTTCTCCATAATTTTTCTAAATACTTATATAATTTGCTTTCCTTATCTAAAAACAATAGGATTACTTTTATTAGGTATCCCATTATGAAGATTTAATAAGTAATATCCTTGAAAATTTGCTTTTGTACTTCTCTATATCTTTTTCCCATAAGATAGGATTTATAAAATTTTTATTTCACTATCTAATCTTAATAATTCATCTTTTTATTTTTCATCTAATATAAAAACTTTATTAGCACCTGTTAATATTCCATAGTGTAACTCCACTCCATAATCTAATATGTTTTTCTATTTTATATTTTTATTTTATTTAAATTATCATCATAAACTTCCCAAATTTCATCTTTCACTAAATCAATTTTTAAATAATTATTTAAAAATAAATCTTTACCATTATATTTTTCCCAAAAATACAATTTATTATTAGAAATATTTTTATTATAAAAGTTATTGCTGTATCAACAGTTGCTGTTTCAAAAATTCCAGCACCTAAATCTAAAAACTTTATCTTAGAGTAATTTAGTAGATAATTTCTTAATTTAGCTCCATATGAAGATCTTAACCATTTATTTGATGTTATTAAATTTAAATTTCCATCTTTTTTTATTAATTCTATTCCTAGTTCAAAAATAAACAATATAAATCTCCTGATTTTGAAAAACTTGATAATTCATTTCTTCATAATATCTTTTTAAAAAATTTAATCTGAACATATGGTGATTTCAATAACAATATCAAAACCACCATTTTCTTTAAAAAACTTTTTGCAAATTCAAGTTTCCACAAGAAATATGGTTTTCTTCTTTTCTTTTCTTCCTTTTTCTATTTCTTCTAATTTTTATGATTTTCCATTTTCAGTTAGAGTTAATTTTATTAAATTATTTTTCAAGTTCTTCTATATCATTCTTTAATTCTTTCTTTTTATTAGAATTATTTTTCATTAAAGAATAAGCTTTGTTTTACAAAAATTTCTTTCAGTATATCTTGTTGTACTTCTTCAATTCCTCTAAATAGCTTCATATTTTCAGCTTTTATTTTTCTTTACTTTTTCTAAAACTTTATCATCTAGTAAAAGTTTCATCAAATAGCTTCATTCCTTCAAATTCATCTATCAATGAATTTCCTATCATAAAGTTAAAATCTAAGTTTGGTAAAGGTCTTACATCATTATTTGTACTATCAACTAGAATTGAAAGCCAAAGTCTTAGTTTTTGTAATATCTATTGCACTTGGTTCTATATCTACTCCATACAATGAATTTTTGAATAGCATATAATTTTAATTTATATGGAGTTCTACTCTTTTGTTTTTATCTAGTCTACTCCAATAGTTTTTCATCTTTTTCTTTCAATACTTCTATCATATTCATATAGAAAGTTAATACATTTCTTGCTCTTACAATCTCATTTAATATTCCCAAAGGAAAAGCTCCTGAACCACAGGCTGGATCAGCAATTTTTACTTTTTAATAATTCATCAATCTCTTTTGAATAAATAATAATATTTCGAGGCATTCCAAAAAAATACCTCTTTTTAATACTTCTTCGTCTTTTTAAAATAGTCTTTTTCAAATATTTGTTCATCATATTCTTTTGTAAATTCACCTAAGTTAAATAAATATTCTAAATCTTCCTTGCTTATTCCTTTTTCAAGACAACTTAATAAATAATTCATTATACTTTTCATTTGTCATATAACGAACTATTTCTCTTGGTGTATAAAATGCTCCTTTTGATTTTCTATCAGATACTTCAAGTAAATTTTCAAATACCTTTCCTAACATTTCAGGGTCTACTGCAACTTCTGTTTCATAGTTATCATTTTCATTAATAGTAAAATTATATCTATCAAATATATCTAATATCCCATCATTTTTATCGTTTGAAAATAAACTATCATCTAAGTTAAATATAGTATCTTTCCAATTATAGTCTCCATAAGGATCAAATAATCCACCATTTAAGAAAGGTAATCTACAATTAAATTCAGCTGAGTATTGTTTTTCTCCTCTATCATCACTAAAATTATTATAAAAATAAAAGGCTCTAAGTAGTCTTCAAAGAATGTTTTCCCATTATTTTTATCTTCCTTTTTATGTTTTTCAAAAAGTTCTCTTAAAAACTTCTTTTTCCACTTCCCCAATCTTTTTAAAGTACTCTGTATTGTGGAAAGCCCCTACCAATAATTCACTTTCTTTTTTTATTATCAAGTTTTTAATTCATCTTTATTTAAAAGTATACAAATCTTTTTCTCTAAAAATAAACTTTATCTAGGACTTCCTTTTCTGTGTCTAAGGCTCTTTCATATATTCTATTGTATTCTTCAAAACTTAAACTTTCTGGTACTATTTTCTATACCAAGCCAACCTGTAAGAAATAAATAAAAAGCTATCTGTCCCATAAGTTTTTGAAAAACCTTCTATAAAACTTTTCAGGATTTTTCTGTATCATGTTTTAAAAGCTTCACTTACAAAGTTTTCATCTTTGATAAGAGTTTCTTTTAATATCTAAATATTTATTTTTATACTCTTTAAAGAACTCATTTGTAACCTTTTCAAGTGCAAATAATCCTTCTAATTGCTCTAAAGAGACACTTTCTTCCATATTTGCTAATGAAAAATTGATCTTTAACTGTTTTTACTAGCTTCTTCTTCTCCAACAACATAAGATAATCTCTTAGCAGGAGTGATTTTTCTTCTATTCCCTTAGAAGTAAATTCATCAATTTAATCTTATAAAAAGAAATCCTCCAATTTTTACTATTTTCATTATAGAAAATTACTAAAGCAACATTTTTATTCCATTCTCTTAAAAGTTTTGCTACGAATTCTCTTTGTTTTACTCTTGCTTTTTATTGGATCTTTATCCTCATTAATTTTTATAGTCATAACAAGAATATTGTTTTTCATTATCTTTTATAATCTGAAATTATATGATAACTCTCTATGTGTTCCTTGAATACCTTATATATTGCTTTGGATTCATCTCTATTTAAAAACCTTTACATTCAATAAATTATTTACAAACTCTTTAAAATTATCTTCATTAAATTGATTGTCAAATAGATTGTTAATTATTTTCTTTTTGTTCTCAATATTCATAAACTACTCTCCTATTAAATATTCTGATAACAATACTTCAACCTTTTCCTGTATGTCTATCCACTCTTTTTCTGTTTTTCCTTTATATTCTTCTGGTATACTATTGTAAAAATACTTCTAATATTTTATGATAATCATTAGTTTCAAATACTTTTTACATTTTTCTAAGATTTCTTTATCATCTTTTTTTAGAAACTTTTCCCACTTCATAGATTTCTATTATTTTCTCTAATTTTTCTTCCTCAGCTTCACCAAAGTTTTTTTAAAAGATTTTTAAAAGCTTGTATCATCTTCTTTATTTCTCTACTAGTACCAAATGTACCTCATATTCTTTAATTCTACTTCTACTCTCAAATGTTTCTTTATTTATAGCCAATAAATCAAAAAAACTCTTTATTGATTTCTCTTCTTTTTCATTCTCTTCACATTTAAAATAGTCAACTGCTTCAAAAAAATGTTAATTCTCTTGTTTTAAATTTAGTATCTGTGATGTATATTCTTTTGTTTTCACCTTTCTTTAAAAATGAAATAGTACTATTTTTTTATAACATCTTCTTTATATTCTTTTTGAACTTTTACTTTTCTTTGGAAGATTTTTATTTTTTTAAGTATAGTTCTTCATTATTGTCTCTTATTTTTTTCTAATAAGTGTTAGATATTCAAGTTCTGTTTCTCCCATGTCCTCAACATCTTCTAGTGAAGCCATCAATTTATCATATAATGTAAATGAATCAATTTCTTCATCCTCTGATAAGTACTTGAAATCTTCTCCTAATGTATCGTGAAAAGCTTGTATTTTTATTTAGAATATTTTCTTTTAATGATAAATGTTCATCAGTTTCTGTAGTTGGAAAAATATTAAAAAACATGTATTTTATCATACTTTGTTCCTACTCTATTTATACGCCCTATTCTTTTGCATTACTCTTGTTGGATTCCATGGTAAGTCATAGTTTACTATCACATTACTTCTATGTAAATTTATTCCTTCAGCAAGAACATCTGTTGCTACTAAGATATTATATCTATTCTCTTGTTTTCCTCTAAAATTTGGATCAAAGTTAGAAATAATAGTTTCTTTTTTTAGAAATAGAAGAAGTTCCAGTGTAACAGATAGTTTCTCTATTTAATTTTATCCTCTATCTTTTTTTGATAAGTATTCAGCGGTTTCTTTTGATTCAGTGAATATTATTAGCTTTGACTCCTTTAGTATTTTTATTCTCTTCTAAGCTCTCTAAAAAGTTTTTCTAATTTCTTATCTTTCTCTCCCTAAGCTTTCAATACTTTTTAAACATTTCATTTAAAAATATTTAAGTCAGACTCTAAATCATTTTTAAACTCTTCTTTGAACTCATCAGATAAATATTCTTCTATTTCTCCTTTTTGATATTAAATCCAATAGAATTTCATCATCTTCATCCAATAATAAATCATATACATTGTATTTTTTTACTAATGTAAATCTTGCCTTGTTCATACATTTTTAAAAATTTTTCATATGATTCTTTAAAACCTTCTTATAGTATTTTTAAAAAGCAAAAACTACTTTCTAATCTTTTTTTAAAAAGTAATGCCTTCATAAAAACCTTGCATATTTATTTGTCCTATTAATAGTGATTTTTTTCAATACTATTTGGATCTTTTTAAATAGGTTAAAAGTCTTATATCTTGAATAATTTAAATTTTTAATTGCTTCTAATAATTGTTTAAATATATTCTCTGTCTCTTTATCAAAAGTATAAGTTATTTGTTCTGGTTCTCCTAAATTAGGAAAAAAACTAAACCTTGTTTTTCTATATCACTTTTATAGTATTTTTTTATCTCACCTCTTAGCCTTCTAACCATTATAAAAACTTTTTCTCTTATTTCTGTTGAATTCTCTTTTATGACTTCCCTTAATTTTTGATAAATTTTCATCTGTTTTTATTTCTTTTATATAATTCTTTTTGCTGCTTTTTATTTAATTCAGTAAAAAAATTTCTATATTTGCTTCATCTTCTATTATATTTGCTTCATTTTTATATTGAAAAAGAGAAATCAAATTCAATAAATCTATAGATTCATTATTTTTGTGGTGTTGCTGAAATAAGTATCACTTTTTCCAGTACAAATTTTAGATAATTTTGAATAACTATCTGTATTGTCACTTCTAAAATCTATGTAGCTTCATCTATAAAAATATATTTGAAATATTCAGATTCATAGTTATCTAAAATCTCATCTAATTTCCCTAAAGATACGACCTTCGCAACTACTCCAAAATCTCTTAATACCTCTTCCCAATAATTTTTTAATACAGGAGGGACAGATAACAAGTTTATGTCCGCTCATATAGTTCTCTTGCTAATAAAGGCTGTTATATATGTTTTTCCTAGCCCAACAACATCTGCTAAAAATACTCCATTATATTTTGATAACATTCTCTTAGCTTGATTCACCGCATCTAATTGATACTTATATGGTATAAATCCTTCTGGTAAATCTGATGTATTTATCTTTACTTTATCCTCATTTATCTCTTCTGAAAAGTATTCGAAAAAGAAATTTCAAATATAATTCATAAGGTTTTATGTCTTCTCTTATCCAAGTTTCATTTTTAAAGTCGAAATATATTCTTCATTTAAAGGTACACTTTGTTCCCATAGTTCTTTTGAATTTATTTAAAAGCAAATTCTACATCTGAACGATTTTTTTAATTCAACATTAAATTCTAAATTTCCTCTTAAACCACTGTACGAAAAAAATTACTTGAACCTGTTATAACTTTTCCATAATCCTCTGATTTCTCCAAATCTTTTCTCATTATATAAACTTTTGCATGAATTTTTCTTTTGAATACACTCTTATTTCTATTTTTTTCCATTTTCTATAAATTCTATAAATTTTTAGTTCCATAATCTGTATTATAATTATCTTCTGAATTTTCCATTTCTTCTTTAATAGATTTTTGTAAAAAATTTTTGTTTCTTTTAATGTATAAAAATTCTTTTTCCATCTGAACTTCTTGCAACATTGTGTATTCTTAAAGTTTCTTCATCTGTATTTATTCCAATTAATATTCTTATTTTTCTACATTTTCTAAGGCTTCGTATATTTCATAAAAAAACCACTAGCTCTAAAATATCCAACTAATACATCAAAAAAATTGAGTGTTATTACTTATTATTTTTAAATCTATCTGATAATGTTTTTCCCTCTTCATTAGTAAAAATGTTAAGTCATTCATATTTTTCCTCCCACTTTTTATGATTATATTTTTATTTTATCATATTTTCTTTACATTTTATTATAAAATTGTATTTATTCTTTTATAAAGTTCATATTTCATACTCTTATTTCAAAAAAATAAAAATATGTTAATTGACTAATAGAATTTTATATTTTTAGATCCATTTTTAATTATATGCTATCTGACTTTTTACTACAAAAAAATTTTATTTCGCACTGATTCTTACACGATTTTTTTATTAATTTTTCTTTATTTCCAATATATAAATTATAAAACTTTTTAAATTTCACACGATTCTTCACTGAAAAAAATTTAAAACTTTATTTTTAGAAATAGAATTATTGTACTTATATATAAAATCTAAAATATGCTATAATAATTAAGCTTAAATAAATACAAAAAAACTAGGAG